>Ga0080013_1001244_pt1 | contig 34363 bp, 24 predicted proteins | sample ETNvirenome_6_85_FD_69236 | JGI IMG/M metagenome (GOLD analysis project Ga0080013, IMG submission 69236) | Marine viral communities from the Pacific Ocean - ETNP_6_85 (SPADES assembly) (version 2) | ecosystem: Environmental > Aquatic > Marine > Oceanic | place: Pacific Ocean | collected 2013-06-19
AAGATGAATGAGAACGTTTTGTATATCGGCGGGCGCGGGGGCGAGTTCCGAGGTTATATTGAGTCGGTTCATTGGAGGCATGGTACCAGCGAACAAATCACGCCCGAGCCGCTACTCAGTAGTAGCGATACAATCGGCCTATGGCGGTTTGAAGAACCAGCAGAAGTTGACCAAAACGATTTCTTTATCACCGCTAATGTTGCCGCAGGCGTTACTGTAATCAATGTAGGTACCGCTGGCGCGCAGGCTCTGTATGAGGCTATCACAGGCAAAGCAGTTTCCACTTTCACAACAACGCTGAATGTAGCGACAGACTACGGTCTCGGTAACTACCAAGTATCAACACCAACAGGCTTGCAGTCTATCGGTCACACACCATTCAACTTGCTCATAAATCCAACCATTTGTGACGCTAAAACAGGCAAGGCTAACCTCAGCCCACCGGAGCGTGTGCGTCTGCTCAATGTCGCCACTAACGGAAATCTCACCGTGAACAGCGTCCATCTTGATTTTGACACTCATGCCACTGGCGCGCGGGGGGTACTACACGCTCGTACTGCGTTAGTCACGGCCACCAATCTCGCTAATGACAGCCTCGTAGTGCTTGTCAAGGGAGACCTGTTAGTGGATAGTGGTACAGGCGCGCCTTACAGACCACCGGGCCTCGGCTCACAGATGATTGACAGGACAGGCCAAATGGTGATAGACGAATCCGGTAATCTAAATCATGGTATAATATACTCACGCTTTCTCTCAATCGGTAAAAGCGCAAACCCGTTTGACGCAGCCGCGTGGCCTACTGCTCTCAAAGACCAATTCAAGGAAGGGCACACTGCGCGCCATAAATACAACCAGCGTACAGGTCACCCATTCTTGCGCGTGTTTCCGCCAGCGCACGAAGAAATAGTAACTAAGACCGTTGATGGGGCGAGTGACAGTTTCAGCGCATACTTTGACGGGCAGTCAATCGGTCTGAAAGACCAAGTCCCAATCAATACCCAAGTATCATTACATCGCCAAGCATTCATCGGCCCCGCCGAATCGTTAGTGACAAGCAGTACAGTGACAGAAATCGCCGAAAACGGGCATACTGCTGGCGCTACAAGCGCTGAGCATAAGAGAGAGATTATCGCAATCGGTGGTCCTAATTTTAATGTCCGACCGTTCTTGTTGAAAGGTCACGCGGCTGAGGCTGTATTGGCTACTGATAATGTCTATGACCTACATTTAGCGCCGGAGACTGAGTCGCGTGTGGCTATCCTCCAAGTACCATCTCTCGCCCCTAATGCGGCTCCCTATGTCCAAATCCACTACAACGCCATAGACCTAACCGGCGGCAAGATGGGCGGCACAGGAGCGATGCTGCTTATTGAAAAGACTGTGCCTGCCGGTGGGTGCGTAATCGGTGGGTCAAGCGTGGCTGCTCATATTGCGGCCGCGATAGCAGCAGGGCTGACTATTCATTCTCCCGGCGGTATGATGCTCATAAGCGAAGAGACAGCGGGCGATGGTCACGATGCTCTCAAACCTCACAGATTAGTTGGTGATAATACAGGTGGCAGACAATACGAAATTGAACTTGACGAGAGTTTGATACCCGCTAATCACACCCCTGTCGTAGTCGGTGACCCCGGCCGTAGACCACCACAAGGTATTGATTCTTCACACTCACTTGACCCTACTCATGGTTCAGTCTATAATCGCGTGATTATGCGTATGCAGAACCGCGCTATACCCGACCCTCCGGTAGGCACTGCGCCTACTTACTATCGTCAATCCCCTGCTGTTGACAACGATAATACAGCCGGCGCGTTTGATGTCGGTGCCACAAATCAGTCTACTCACGCGAACGAAGTGTTTGATGTGATTGACAACTATCGTGACCGCGGTAACCATGTGCTAATTCTTCAACCGTCTAATCGTAACCGTGTAATGCAACTCGCAAAAGCGGTGGGTAAATCGGATACGGGGAGCGACCCATCGTTTGTATCGCTTGAGTTCTTACAGGCCCGAGGCAGAATAACTGCTATTGAGAGTGGTCAAGGGGCTACCGGTCGCCAAATAATGATTGATTGTCGTGGTCTTATGGACGATGTTAATGTCAGCGCTGACCTACTCGGTGATGGCTCGCCCGATTCTCACCCTATCAAAGAGATAGCGCCGGGCGCTCCCGTAGTCACAGTCACGCTCGGTGGGCCGGGTCAAGGTGCGGTCAACACTAAACCTACCTTTGACCCTTCACCGCTCAGCCGACTCGGGTGGTCTACGCGGCGTGATTGCGCTGCCCGTGTATCAGTAGTCGGAGCACCGGCTTCCCCTAATTCAACCATTACAGTAGTTCCTTTGAATAATGACAGTACATCGCTTGTAGCATGGGGAACCTATTGTTTTCCCGAAGTAGGGCGCGTGTATCTCGCTAATGGTGCAAGCGCAGAATATCTGAGTAAAACACCAGCGACCTTTGTGTTTCTTGATGCTCCTACAGCAGGCTCCGGTGTATATCTCAACGCTGACGGTAGCGAATCCGCTACTTACACTATTTGGGTCGCTACTAATAATGTAGTTCCCGGCACGCAGTTTTTCGTTGACAATTTGTTTGATGATGGGGCGCTGTGTAGCGATGGGACGACAGGCAACGACAGACTATTCCAATCACTGCGTAGCGTGAATCACGATTACCAACTCGGTACGCAATACGCGTCTACTCGCGCGCTTGTAGAAATCCCAGTATTCCCATACCATTTCTTTGAAGATAGAGACAGGGGTATATTACCGGGACCGGACAACTCGCTGAAATTGATGCTTGACGCTACGATGACTGCGCATACTTGGAACCCTAATCCGGTTGGTCGGCGTTGCCCCGATTATGCGCCTGCTGACCGAGAAGTTATGGGGGCCTATCACTTTAATTGGATTAACGATAAGCATGTGAAAGGCACGAGTATATCTCGCCCGGTGAGTATTAGTGATTATCGTGTCTATATAGCGGATGGTACAATTTTTCCCGACTCAAGTAATAACAGTGTAGGCACAGGCGAAGTGCGAGAGATGGATAATTCCTTGCGACAACGGCGCGCGTTCCTCCCTAACGGCGAGTGGTGTACATATCGTAATGACCCTACTGTAGATGGTTATTTACAGATTGACATACTCGGCGGTGTCACCAACGGGATGAGTAAAAACTTCCTAAAACACGCCGAAACGGGCGTTTATATCGGCCTCGGTGGTGCATCTATTGACGACAATATACCTATTATTGGGGATGATGATTATAGTAAAACCACTAAGCGCGAGTTCCGCCGCCCGTATTACTACGACCGAGCGAATGTGCAGACTCAAGGCGGGAATGTAGACTACGGCCTACGACAATATGTTAGCGCTGTTGAGTTCAAAGCAGGGCCGCAAGAGAACCCCCACTTACCGCGTATCAAGAGTGGGGGGCAAAAGTTCACAGTGACCACTAACCCCGGTGGTGCTATCTATTACGCGGAAGATTCAGAGAGCATTCAATTCTTCTCGTGGGTTGAGGCCACACTTTTGTACGGAGGAGTATATACATACGCTTGTGTGAATGAATCAACCGGTCGTACTTACAGTTTAACAGTTGACCCTACTGCTACTGTACATAGTTCTGCTACAGAACTAACTATAGTCGCCCACCCCGTTCTTGATTCTGGTGCTCCCGCTATATCAATAGGAGATACATTTACAATCAAATCAGTTCACGCTATATTGGCAACGCAATTCCCACAGAAAATGGAAGATGGGTTATGTAACGCCACTTGGAATAACCCATTCGCGCCCGGTGGGTTGCGTCAAGGCGACACTGTTTGGATGAATATGCAGTACACCAACCCGCATGCTGTGGAAGGTATATTTTCTAAATCGCGTGGAGTATTGAACGAGTTTGAGGTATGGAGCGGATTCAATAGCGGTCGCACTAACGCCGGCACAGAAGCACGCGATACAGTCTATATGGAGAACTTTCTCATCGGTGACGACTGTCTTACAACTGCGCGTAACTATGCTCAGCATGTCAATAAAACCATTGAACTTAATTGGACAGCACTTGGGCGTAGCGATGCCGCGCCTGTCGTAGCGTTTGTGGACCCGTATCTATCTACACAGGAACACGCCCGAGTTTTGCTTTACGATGTCGCGCACGACCGAGAAGCAGTTTGTTTCCAAGACCTGTGGATGCAGGTTCAATCAAGTCAGCGTGAAATGAAAGTCAAAGACCTTGATGTAGCCAACGGGTTCCGTACGCAACGCCGAGACAGGGGTGTGACCAAAAGTTTCGCATTAGCAGGGGTGACAGATTATTTTGCTCCTCATCCAGCGAATGATACTATATTGGCTATTGACGGTAAATCCGAGTTTATGGAGAGTGCTTATTCTCACTACTCTTGGTATCATATCAATTCACCTTTTAATGGTACTTTCAGTGTTACGGCTTCTGCCGCGAAGAATCGGCAGGCTCCTAACTATTTGATAACCAACGATACTGCTGACCCGTGCCCTACACCGGGTAGTATTGACCGCACAGAAAACAGTGTATGTTGCCCGACCGCGGCTGACGACAGACATGCGCGCAGTCTTATTTGGTACTCAACAGACCCGTGGGCATCAATAGAACAAACCCCAATTTTCAAAACATTGAATGATGCGGCTGACGCTTACCCGTTCCAATCTACATTCTTTGATACGCCCGAAGGTACTCGTTGTATTCCTACATTCCTCGCGCTGAAAGGTAAGCGAACAACGAATCTTGACCTCACTAATCATACTGCTTCCGTCTCTTTGGGAGTGGAAGCGCGACTCAAACACTTACCGCATTGGACGCAAATGGATTTCGTGCGCAGACTTAAGTTAGACTTGGGCGAAGTAGGGGTGAAAGAAGGTGTCACTGATATTGAAGCCGCCGCCCGCGAAGTCGTCCGTCTCATCAATCAAGCAGGGGCACCAAACGGTCGTAGCAGTCAGCGCCGACCCGCCGACCAGTACCCCGGTGAGAGCGAACGATTTGATATTACTAAGCAAGGCACAAACCGTTCCGCTAATAGCCCCGACACCGAGCAAGAATCCGACCCTACTGCGCCTCACCATAAGGCTGATTTTGCAGTGACAGGTAGCACTCACGACCCCGCGCCGTTTTGGAATGACACCGCGTTCTCGTCCTTTGACCGTGGTAGTCACATGGGCTACATGCGAGCGCATATCGGCCGAGTAGTAGAAGATGTAGACGGTGTGGAAGGATTCACCATAGTTATTCATTCTACTGTGCCCGGCGCGAGCGGCCGCAATTTTTGCGTGTGGCTTGACAACAGTAAGGCGCAGGCCCCCTATCGGCCGCAATTCCTTGTTGGACATGGTGGTAGGTTCCGCAACTTTTGGTGCCAGCCGGAAGAACTACTCGGTGAAAATATGCACCCTGCACCGATGCCGATTAACAAACAAGGGCGACCATTCGCCCCTATCACAACCCTTCGCGAATACTTACCACCGGAAGAGACAGGTGACATTTTTTCCACCAACACACATCTCGGTTTTGGTGACGAATACAATAAGGCACTGACAGGCGCAGGTACGCTGAATACCGAAGTGCCCAGCGGCCGTTCGTCTAATACTAACTACGGCGAATCGTTTGAAAGCCAACAGGAAAATCGCACGCTAATTGAAGGTCTCCGTATCGGTACTCGTGCTCGCTCTCGTATCAATTTTGGTGGGATAATAGCAAGCGGAGTACCCGGTTGGTCGCCCGATGCTGGTCGTTGGGGGTTCGGTATTGAGAACAATAATAGTGCCCGCTATCTTACCGTCTATGGTCGCCCCACAGCAGCGCAGGCTGCTTATTCTGCCTATGTGGCAACAGCCGATAAGGACGATAGTATAGGCGACAGCCCACTTTACGGTCTACGATTTGTAGACCATCTCGGTCGTAGGCACACGCTACGCCTGTTGTACAAACAGTACGGGCAGAAGTTCGCGAATGATAACACAAAGTTACCTGCTTCTATTGACAACGAGGTGATGATTTGGTTTGACGACCGCGATGTCGGTCAAGGTGGATTTACTCTCGGTAAAAATATGGGTGGTACAGGAGACCCCGCGGGGCGTATTACAACCGGATATACTGGCGCGGCTCAAACTTGGAAAGGTAACGAGTTCCGTGGCGCGCATATCCCCGAAGGGGGTTACGCTGTCAGTATTGACCAACCTACATCTGATACCGTGCTCTCTTTACGCACAGGTGATGGGTATTATAATGACGGTATTTGGCACGATTTACCCGATAATGTTGATGTTCTTGGGTACCTCGGATTCCCCGATAGCGGTATGATATGGGTGGCCCGCCCTGCTAATGCCACTATGGATAATATCGGTTATGTATTCCACTATACACATCGCACTCACAGTATCCGAGGAACCGACCATTCATTTTATGGTGTCAGCGAACCGTCATCTACAACATCTCTTACTGCTTTATTCACTACGGCTAATCAGTGTGGGCCGACCTCTATCAGTAATAATCGGTCCCCCGTGATTATTTCGCCCACGCTTAACCAAACCACGCTTGTTACTGACGAACTCATCGCGGCTACTGTGGAACATGCTATGAATATAGACCCCAATGAAGATTCAATAGAGAAAACTTCGTTTGACTGTACAGCGATGTTCGCGCCCGATGGTCGCACTTTCGGTGAATGGGGCGTGTCAGAATCCGCTATCCGTATCAAAGCGTTCAGCGAGAAGCATGAGGTTATCCCACTCCGCGACCTGTTTGAGGTGGACAGGCGACCGGATTTGGGGATATATGCAGGCTGTGTGGATTCACCCGCAGTAGCGTCTTTCACCAGTGTTTCCCCATCACTCAATGATGACCTCGGTGGCCTCTCAATCGCTGATATGAAATTAAGTAAGCAGTTAGATGTTGGTTATTTACCAAAGACAGTATTGCATATCACTACTAAATATCGTGGAACAAACGCGAATACTGCTACACCTGTATTGATTGATAGTCATGATAACATAGTTAATACCGATGTATGGCGTGATAATCTACGCGGTTTGCTTTACACCCGATTTGTTGGTGACCATATTACACCCGCTGTAGAGAATCCAATGTTTGAAATCGAAGATGGGTTCGCGAGAGGCCCCGCTCAAACTTCTGTCACAAGCCGTTGGGATTTGTACCTCAAAGAACAACCCACTAATGCGAATGACCCCGGTATGAGTCTGTTTTGGTTGTCGCCTGTCGGGCGTTATAGGTACGACATTACAGCGCCGGGCGTACATACTGGGGGTGGGGGTGGAACGCTTGATTTCGGTGGAGCGGTAGACCTCTCATTCGCTCCTCTCGTTCGTGTTTGGTACAATGACGAAAACTCGTTCCTTTGCGAGCCTCTCGCTGCTACAGACATTACTACGAGCGTTACTTATCACCACATCGCTCGTGTGGATGACCGTACGGGTATCTATGACAAAAACCCGACAGGGACAGTCACCACTACTAATCTCATGGCTGAACTGTTACCGGGTCCGGGTGGCACACATAGCACAACCGATGCCCTCCTTTCTAAGTGGGCTGAGACGGACCGTTCGCATCTCTTTGCGGGAGCGCGTCTATCCGGCTCCCCATACGGGCAACCATTTACCTATTTCCGAGGTGGGAGTGATAGCCCCGACCATAGCGTCCCACTCTATTTCGGGGGCGGATTCAGCGGTGTCGTGCTTGATGTCAATGACGGGTCAAAGAACGATTATTCGTCATTCTACACACACCCGTATAGCACAGGCCCAACAGGAACAGCAGGTATCCAGCACGCTAACGAAATCATGGGTTCTCACGCTATCCTTGATACTGCGGCCCTGCTCGCCATGTTCCCCGGAACCCCGATGCTTGACCAGCATAAGGGGGAAATATCACCCCCGTTCGCTAACCAACAAATGATTTTGACCCCCGATATGGACGGTCAAGCCAACGACAGCAAACATGCCTCCACGGGGCTAAATACGATGGCTTACGGTAATGTAGATGTTACACGACCTTCGCCTGTTGTTTTACGATTCGCTCACCCTCACGCTCGGTATTCCGACACACCGCAGGCTAACCCGCCGCAGACTACCTATGTCGTGTTCGGACCGGGTCAATCGTTCCCGAAGCATTGGGCAAGCGAGGTTGATGAGAATAGTGCTGAGCCGTCTGTTAAGTTCTCGGTCGCTGGCGTACACGGTACAGCAGGGGCGATAGGGCGAGTCTATGACACAAACTTAGGGGCCGGTACTTTCTATGCGACAACGCGTACGGGTATGTATCACCCGAACGAGATTTCTCACGGTAACGCTACTGCGTGGGGTGGTAAAACTCGTGCTGGTACTGACCAATACTTGCCGCCTGTACGCGCATACACTGCTGATAATGTTGGCGCATTCAAAGCATTCGTGAATTGGGAGACAGCGCACGGGTTCCCGCATAAGTTTTACAATCAAATTGATGAAGGTAATGTGCTCTATTCGGGTGACCATTTTCTCGGTACCGGTCTTGTGGGGGGTATGGGTTACGCTCACCCGTTTTATGACTACACACACCTTACTGCTATACCCGGGCACACTAACGAAACTCACGCTAACATGGTTTGGCACATGGACGGTGGCTATCCCGCAGGTGGTAATTTCTTAGACAACTGTATTAGAATGAATCCTGTCCATCCCGCGACAGGTAATGTAGTAGCAGCACGCCAACTATTAGGTGCAACAGGTACCAAAATCGGGGATAATGCTACCATCTATCGTGGATGCGCGCAACTCGCTACAACTTACGACCTCAATCTCAATTTGGACGAGACTACTGAGGCTGATATTATGGTTGTTGACGCGACACGCGTGCAGAACGCAGAAGAACTCGCTACGGTTATCGCTTCGGCTGTCAACACCTATCCCGGCTCCGGCGCGCTGAAAGCGCTCGGTGGTACCTTCGCTCCGTCATTCGGTAGTTCTCATCAACAGGATAGGTATTCGTGGGTGGAACTTGGTACCGGGACATACGCTGATTATGGGGGTAGTGGTAATTTTGCCGTAGCAGTACCTTACATTCCCGATACTATCCCCGCTTACGGGCATATACGGCTCGTGGACACTGTACCGCAAGCGGGTTCCACCGATAGGGGATTCTATGGCAGGTACTACGGTGTGCATATTGACCACGCTACGCCTCAATACGCTTTCTATCTTGACGCTAATCGTAAAAGCAATACGCGTGCATTAGAAGACCCCACTGTTACAGGGGCAGGGCCTTCTGCGTTAGCCGCTTTGCCGGCACCGGGTGGTGACCGAACATACAAAGTCTATGTTTGGACGAAGGCAGGGAACCTGCGCTGGTCTAATGGTGCGCAAGAGGTGCTGAACACAGCAACCGCTTACGGCGCTTTCGCTGCCACTCGCGATAACACGGTTTGGGACCATCTCGCGGCCACCCAAGTTCATTTCAACGGTGCTGTAAATGCTGTGGATAGAACACGACCCATCGGTGGAATCGGCTGGGCTGGTGAGAGATACTCGTACCTAAACAGTCTCCCACTCATCAATCCCGATGCGAGCAAAGCCATAGGCGCGGGTAAAGGCGCGTGGCATTCCATGCTCGGGTTCACTCCTTACGGCGCGTCTAATGTCTGTAATAGCAAATCGGGTGTGTTGGCATCCGTTGAGGAAGGAACCGGTGCTGAGGCGGGTTATTTAGTATTCAATCCTATTGATACTGATTGCCCAACTGGAATGCACCCGCGTCACTATGTTGTCATCGGGTACGAAAGCGAGTTACCGCTCGTGGCGAAGTTTGACCGAGACGGGGTCTCCTGTACAGGCGACCTGCTCGCGTACAAGTGGGGAGCAGCAGGCGCAGGTAGTGCGCCACAAATGGGTACTACTCTATGGGACGCTGACTTGCATAACGCTGACCGATATACTGCGCCGGCTCACGGTGGGCCGAACATTGAGGCTTTGTGGGCCGATGGTGCTGACCCCCCTGTTACTACTGGTGATGCCGTCAATCCGTGGAATGATGCCGTCACTCAAGGTAACGATTTGTACCAAATGGATTCATGCCTGTTCCCAACGGGCGACCTGTTCTTTGATACTGACATCAACCCCGGTGCTCTATTTTACGCCGATGACGCTATACAAGGTATTAGCGGCACAGAACTCAAACGAACTTGTGCTGGCGCAGAAGGGGCCGCAGGGAGAGTAAAAACAGCCACTATTTTATTCGGCGGCACGGGTTATTCAAATGCCGCTGATGTCGCTACTACAGGAGGTTCCGGTAGCGGTCTCACTGTCTCTTTCACAGTAACCACAGGAGCAATTACCGCAATAACTGCGATACCGATAGGTGGTGTTGGTTATAGGGTTGGAGATATTGTTACAGTATCGGGCGGTGGTGGTAACGCAACTTTAACAGTTACAGCCATAATCTCCCAAACTGTTGCCGATGTATCACCTTTCTCCTTTTGGAAAAACCTCTCGGCCGCGTGGAACTTTAGCGCGCAGCATGTCGTTTGGAAGAGAATGGACGGAGGCAACCTATCACTACCAGCCAGCAACGCTCGCGGGTTGGGTGCGGTCCCGTTCATTACTCGCGTGAAGGCGGGCGCCGCAGTTCTCACAGGAGAGAAATTGCTCGGCAATAACCGGTTTTCGTTTGAGACTACCAACGCCGCGATGTACCCAATCATCCAAGCACAGGAACTTTCCCACCCACAGGTCGCTGAACTGTTCCCATTTGAAGTACGGAATGTGTTGGAGATACCCAACGAAGAATTACAGTTTGACAGAGTGAGTGTTCTTGACGACACCGGGCAAGAGCATGTCATAGAAGGAGGGTCGCCGTTCGGTACAATCATTCGTGACTTTGATTTGGTTAGCGACCGTGAAGTTGAGGGCCTCGCGCCGGCCGAAGCGGGTAGTGGTAATTCCCCGAATATGCGCATTCGGTTGCCGGATGCCGACACTATACCCGGCAACATTGTCGTCCGCTCGGGCTTTGACAGACTACAGGCGTATCAAAACGAGAGCATCGGCACAGGTGGCCTGCAACGACTCGGTGACGCGGAAGACCTCGTGAAGCGTTCGTTTGACAATACCAATCCCGGTCCGCGAGCGTGGCCTACTTGGGAGAACAACGCGTGGGATAACATAGACAGTCACCCCGATAATTTTCCCGATAATACACCTAACGGGTGGCGAGATGCTACAGGGGACGCGCCATTACGGACAACCTATGAACCGCACGACCGAGCGCTATATTTCCATGTCACTAAGGTCGGTCATACTCATACAGAACGAGAGCCTGCTCTCTATCATACTCACGATTTCGCAGGTTCGTCCATCAATATAGCGGTGACAAGTAACCCACTAACAGTTGGTAGCACTACTGCTACGACTATCGTTTGTGATGGCGCCGAAACTATTGACCGGCGCATTTGGTTAGCAGCAAGCGAGCAAAGTAGCGGTCGGTGGTTCTTATCCATCAACGGGCAAATCGCCTCCTATACAGGCGTGACATTACCACGCACTTTCACCGGTGTAGTGTTCACTCCCGGCTTTAGCGCGGTTGCTGGTAATAGCATCAAGCCATCGTTCTTCATACCTGCTGGTAGCAACCGATTCTTTGCCGCTCGCCGTATGCGAGACCATAGCGAAGTCAGTGGCGAATCGCCCGACATGCCTCTCACTAAATGGTACGATGTTGCAGGGACAAGAGGAGGTACACGAACACCAGCGCAACTACTCAAAGCCGCCACGCTTACACCAATGCCGATACCGCGCATGGGTCATCATTTCGTTACCCCAACGATGGCACTACTACCCGGTCATTTCGCTCACCCGTTGTATCAGCGGCTATACACTAACCATTATGCTTGCAGTACAGCGGCTCACTCAACGAAGGAAGCAGCGCTGTCCGGTCTAACAGGTAGCGCTCTCGCCGATGCTCTCAAGGAGATACCTGTCCGTGACCCTGTCCTGTGGTTCTCAAACCTCACAGCGAATTATCCGCCGTCTGATATTCACGGTGGGGCGTTCACGCTACTCACCGAGACGAAGATACGATACGATGGTTACGGGATTCTCGCGAGCGATGGTGTCGCGGGTGTACAGAACAGCAAAGGTAGCCACCGAATCTATTTGGAGGCCGCTAAGGATTACACGCTCACTCCCCATTTCCCCGACCCGTTAGAGGTCGGCGCGTATCAGATTGTGATACAGCCGAATGTCTATGCTCAGCAACTTGTAGGGTATCACTACAATACAGACGCGGTGAGCGATGCTCCACCGTTTGACCCAGCCGCTAATGCCTTCGTCACACGCAAACCGTTCCTTACCGGCCAACAGGTCGTGACTGTGATTGGTATTGATGACGATAACGCGCAAGCAAACGGCGCAATCGGGTTGATTCTCGCGTCTGCTGTCGCTGCTGATGTGCGCGGTTGTGAAGTATATCTCAACGAAATGATGCTGGATATTGACCAAGCGCCCGGTCAGCAATTTACCACCTTACCGCCTCTCGCTACTTTCAACCCGCTCGGTGTCAATGAGAGCAGTAGTCCGCCGTTCACCCGCCGCAGTTTGCCGTATCATCCCGGTATGTTCCGCCGCGCTACGCCCGGTTATACACTAACAGTACCGTGGTGGGCTAACACCCTCAAAGACCCGTTCAGTGTCTCCGCAGTATCAGCGTGGAAGAAGGTGGAGCAATACCACCCGGACGATTACTACCACTTCTGTCGTAGCACGCTTGGTGCAATCAGTAGCCAAATCACGCTTGCTGGTTACCCGACTCACTTCTACGATGCCTACACAGGAGACTACAGCGCGTTGTCGCCTGTCTGTACAGTCATCAGTGTAAGTTCGGGTGCAAACCGTGTGGTAGTAGACAACAACGACCTATTCCCATTAGTCGGAGCAGACTATTACAACATGCTATTGGAACTTGATACGAGGGACGGTCGCAAACTGTTCGCTGTCTACAATCATCGCGGGTACACAAGCGGTGGTGGGGCAGGTCTTGGTACTGAGAACACGAGCCGGTTTGAAGGAGTCGTGCCGTCAGATGCTGCGTTTTGGACAGAAGCGGTTGCTGGTGCTAAGTTAAGACTGACAGGGGCGTACAGGAATACTCTCGCGGGTGAAGTCTACACTGAGTCTAAAATGAGCGTGGCTACCCGTAACTTACCTCAACTGCTTCACGGTACGCGTGACACTAACAGCCTGCACATGGCTGACGCGTTCCTTGTGAAGTGGCATCCTAACCTCGGGCGGCCCTACACTTTCCATTCAGACAGTAGCAGGGCCAACCCCGATTCGCCCGCTTTCTTACAACAGCCGCTGAACCATCTCCCCGAATACTTTGAGACAGTTCATTATCACGAGTTCACCTATGCTGTCAGCAACGGGCCGTTCGGCTTGCGTATGCAGACTACAAGCACTAACCCCGGCACGGGTGCCCCTGTTAATCCCGAGAGCCTTCATGCCTCTACTTCGGCAGAAGGTGGCACTGACGGTGTCGCATTCCATCTCTCTAATTATTGGCCGGGTGGTAGCCGGTACGGTGCCCATGCGTCTCGCCTTGACCACTGGGGCGATGTGTACCGAGGTTGGGGCGACCAAGACCTGCAAATGGGTAACTGCAAAGCATGGGTAGCGACAGGCACTGTTACCGCTTTGAGTGTAACAACAGGCGGTAGCGGTTACACCGGCGCTTCGGGTGTGGCTACAACAGGAGGAACAGGCACCGGTCTCACAGTCAATACCACAGTAGGGGCAGGCGCAGTCTCGGGTGCAGCAATTAATGCCGCTGGGGTTGGGTATGTAATAGGTGATATAGTAACAGTAACAGGTGGTGGCGCTAACGCTACATTAACAATAACCGCGATTGATGTACATGCTACTACAGTAGGACAAAGCGCGGTAGCGGCGGTATATGCTGCCGGTAATGCAACTTACGCGTATCATCGCAACTACTGCTTTGGTCACCGTTTCGCAGTGCGCCAACCGTACAACAGACCGAGGTGGGCTATCACTGTAGCGAAGGGTATCGGTGAAGCCTACGACTTCCCTCACGGTGGGTACGAACACGGTCCGCTTGTGCAACACGACCTCGGGTCATGGACATACGAAGGCGAAGGTGGTCTCGCAGACCAAGCGATTGTCGCAACCAATGCCGGTATCATGGAACAACAGACTAACGCGAGCGCGTTACTCGGTTCTGATGTGCGCGGCCATCAAGTGAGATACTCAGACGGGCGAAGGATGACGCGCCCGTTCGGCTGTGCTGTGCGTAATATCGTCAATCCGATTACCGCAAAGCGAATGCACCCCGGCGATTTCTTGGTAGGTAGAAACTCCATCATGAGTACCGACAAGCGTAACCTCGCGCCGGGTATAATGTTCTATGTCATTGATTGGTGGGGCAACACCACAGGCGAAGAGGTGCGTAAGTTCCCTGTCCGTGGGTTCGGTATTCGCCCGTCTTGGGACGCCGAGGAATCTTATGCCCTACAAACCACCAACCCGACCACCGCGTTACTCTATCGCGACCGGTCCCATTTCACTCTCCCATCAACAGCAGAAGGTACTGACAATCGTACCAACCGAGGAGCGGGAGCAGAAGACCTTGTTGATTGGTTCAACCCAGCGAAAGCCATGCGAGTAGGTAGCAGAAGCGATGGGCGCGGTTGCCGATGGCCGACAGCGTTCAACGAAAATGTGTTACAGGCGGTCAGTATTCCTATCCGCCCTGTCGGCATGGTTCTCTCTCACCACACGGCTGAACCACCGTTCACGGCAGGGCTACTTCGCCCGACCAATTCGGCTATCACTGATACTGATATACCGGTGGGAATCAGTCGCAGGCTTGGTATTAACAAGGCTGATGGGCTACTCAAACCCGAAGCCATGACCGGCCAAAATGTAGAGCAGGCTGAGGCGGACTTCCTCTCCGGCGGCGCGTTCATTCAAGAAGCGATTTCACGCATAGCCCCTCGTATCGGTCTTGACGCGATGACTGTCGGTGAGGCGACAGGGGACGCAGACCGGTCGTATATTGTGCAAGCGACACAGGCAACCAGTTTGCATACCGATAGAAGTGTCGGGCAGCGCTACATCGTGGCTGCTGACTATGACCTCACCTCGCTTGATTTCAGCACGGACACTGACGACATCATGCAACTCTCGCTCACTGATGGTATCAATCCTCTCGGCGGCTCGTATATTCTTGACCTTGAGAACTACATGGAACCTATCAGCGACTCTAATTGGGGTCGCTCCGGTAAAGGGGCCGGGCAGATTACCAGTAACCCGTACCAAACTAACACACATAATCCGTTCTCGGGTGGCGGCACTCGTACGAATACGGATGACAAAACACTGCGGTTGCTCTTGCGACCGGTGCGTGTGTTAGACCACCGCTACCTTGAGATTTTCAGACACGCTCGCCGTGTGGCTGGCGGTAGCCCTCAAGACGCTAAGAATTACTACAGCGCGACAGCGGGTGGTCGCTACGGTGTGTTCGTGTATGATGCGCCCGGAGCGAGAATGGTGGATTATGTACTAACTTCTGTGCCGTCTCCAACCAATCCACCATACGCGCCTGTCTATTATGTGGACCCAGCAGTGAGCGTTAGTGCTCCCGCCAGTGACGGCCTACTCATACCCGGCGCGCAGTCTGTAGGATTCCAGCAGTCGCTGAAACAGACAGTCGCCCGACTCATAGTCAGCGCTAACACCTTGCAGCATTACAGGTCAGACGCGCCGCGCAGACAGGCGACCGTGACTGACGATGACGATGTCGTGGTTCGGCCGGATTACACCGTTCAGCCGAGATACAGCCAATCCACTTACCCCGGTGCTAAGTTCAATACTGACGACCATAGTGGCGAGGTTAGTGCAGACTACTCGGAGGTGAATAATTGAATCCAATAGATGCCGCTTGGCGCGTGTTGAAAAATGAGTTTGAACCTTTCGCGTGGGCCGATAAAGCACATCAAGATATTTTAGACGACCCCGAACTTGCCCATCTCTTTTACATAGAAAGTTCAGACACATTCCCTTCTTACCATGAAGCCTCTTGGAATAAGAGCGCGCTAAGCGATAACCCCGGAAGCACTGATAGTCACCTTATATGTCACCGATGCGGGGATTTCATGAACTGGGAAGACATTTTTCATCATAGTTGTCCCGATGGTGTATTCCCTATACAAATAACTCCCGAGGAGCGTAATGAGCAACACCCAAATTATAGGAGCGGACTGGAAGATATGAATGAATGGTCTGCCGATGAGGTGAGGAGAGAGGGGGCGTCCAACCAACTCAAAAACTTACCACCTTTGCATGAAGATTTTACGGAACTTCACCCGAAAGTGAGGCGTTTAATGGAATTGGCAGACAAAACGAATGATGAAGTTATGGATGGGGAATAACTGATGGCATATACAGCACCAACAGCCGGTCCGCTACGAGCATACTCCATTCGTGGGCGTCTTGATAATGTACAGGATACGGTGAAATCCAGCATTGAAACGCCGGTATTCGTAGATAATGCGGTGCTTCACGCCGAATATGTGCGTACTGACGACACTACAACATTCCGCAAACAGCAGGTTAAACCACCCACGCAAAGCGATTTCCAAATGACCCACGACAGACTGTACCGATACACGGAAGAGCAGTCGTCCATGCGCCTAACCCACGCTGACAAACCCGGTATCAGTCGTGACGGACAGGTGTATTTCGCCGGCGAGCAACTAACCACAGGCGACCAGCCACCACTACTCGCGTTCGCTGAGAACGACCATGCTCAGCGCCTCAAAGCCAAATCGGTTGAGACCGCTACACAGGGGTCTCGGCTCGTGTTGCAGAACATGAGAGGCCGCACCCTGTCCGATGTTGAGTTCGTAGATGAAACCCGTGTTCGGCTCGGACAAACTGTCGGTGTCGGGTACCGTACTACCGACCTCATACAACGACTATTCACTGACAAACTCCACGGGCTGAACAGCATCAGTGTCGGATTCACCTTCGCTGGACCGAGAGCCGGTACAGTCTCTTCGTACAAGGGCGCGGACATCGCCCGTCACTCGCAAACTTTCCTGTCGCAAAACTTCCGTGGTGTACGCATACCTACCGCTTTACGCTTCACCGCTCGGCATGATGGCTACGCATTATTCTACGACAGGTGGGGTAATTTCCTATACACCCCACGAGTGTTTTCTCACACCGACCGTGTTGTCGGCCAATCGCAAGGCATGGGCGGCTCAGAAGCAGACCCTATTGTTGATGTCGCTAACAGGCTGATGGTAACAGGAGCGAGACAGGCGAATAATGACGACATCGTGATTGTCGTTGATGACGCGGAACTGCAAAAGAAACACGGGCATATCAAACAGGAAGAGGTCATTGACCCTACCGCTACCACCGAACGCAAGGCGCGCCGGTCAGCGGCCCAATTGCTGCGCTCTAATAGCAAAGCGCAGGGTGCGTTCAAGAGCAAGCAGCACATGAAGTCGTGGGATTTGAGCGCTGGTGAGATTGTAGAGTATCAGAATCCGGTTGACAAAATAACAGAGCGAGTCGCGATTATTGAGGCTACGCATGTTCTGTCCAAACACACTTCATCGTTCCAATTCGCTGCGTATCAGCAGGGGCTGGAAGGGGTACTGCAAGCCTTTGGTGAAGGACAGGAACTCACCGAAGAAGGTACCCAACCCGACCGTACGCTCCAAGTGCAGACTAAGGAAGTGTCCGGTATAGGTCGGGCCAAACTCAATGTGAGAATGGTTGCCGCTATTCGTCATGTTCTCCCTATTCGTGCTCGTAGCAAAAGCGCGGTGACTGTTGATGCTATCACGCTGAACAACGGTGTCCCCGATATTCATGCTGGGTTCCTACTCGGCCACCGTAAAATTGTGAATACACCTGCTATCGGTGGCAACCCAGCAGGTACACACTACGCTACTGACGCCGCGAGTAGCATACGCGGGGCGCTGGGTGGAGCGAGTGGTAGCCCGTACACCGCTGTAACCGGCCTCGCTGGCGTGACTCTAAGTGTGACCAGCACCGCGGGGTTCCCTTCGGGTACCATCAATATCAGCATCCATGACGGAGACCACGCCACAGGACAGGCCGCGCATTACAGCGCTACTGTCGCCAGCGCGACCTCTTTCACGCTCGTAGCGCAACAAACAGGCATAGCGCACGGCTCTTTTTCGTCTATTAATGGGAGCATTGTTAGGCTACTACGCTCTCGCGCGCATGAGATGGGCACGCCGAAGGGTATAGCAAAGCGGTTTAGGAGATGGTAGAATGAATCCGATAGACAGTGCTTGGCTTGTGTTGAAGCAGGGTGATGATGACAAATACCATTACACTCCCAATATAAGCGGTGACCCGATACAATATAGCCCGACAGGTTATACTGCACCTGCGGTAGATTTACCCGAACAAGAAGAAGAGTACAGTGAAATAGTGGAGCGAGACAAAGAAGAGAGAGAAGCACGGGGTTTTATCCCCAAGACTCGGGAAGAAAAGAGACAAGCGTGGTTAGAAGCACAGCGTGCCAGTCGTGGTTACGAAGATAGTGATATGGATACAGTTGTTGGTAATAAAGGAGCCGAAGCCGCGCGCTTAAAGGCAATAGCAGATAAATTGGCTCGCGAAAATGAAGAGGAAAGTAAGCGTTTTAGTTCGTTCCAACAACAAATGAAGGATAAAATACAAGAGAAATGGGGGCAAAAATAATGCCGATACTGAACGGAGTCAAGCGCCGCCTCACAGAGCATTTCGCCACGCTCATCAACGAGTTGCACATCGGTAGCGATGGCACCCAAGCGTCAGCAGACGATGGTGGGGCGCGCTCGCTGGTCAAGGTTACTCCTACCGTCACAATCATTGACGACCAAACGCTACTCGTTGAGGGCGTTTTCGGCACGACTCACGCTTTCACTACTGATGTTCAAGAGGTTTATTTGCAGTACAGGAATCCTACGACAGGCGAGTTTGTGCCGGTGTACCGTACTGACATCACCAATATCACGAAGAACGCGCAGAACGAACTGCGGTTCTCGTTCCTATTGGAGGTGGAATGATGGTTTTTATTACTCATTGTACTGATTGTGGGGAGTCGTTGGAGGTAGAAGACGAAGAATCAGACCAATTTGTCACACCTTACGATGAATATACAGGGGAGTATGGCAAGCCCACCAGCACTCATGTATGCGAACCGTGTAAAACCAAAAGGGCGCGGGTTAGTCTCGAACGCTTACGCGACAAAACTCTCCGCGATGCAGCGCCCGTGCCTCAGACAGACGAGCACGGTTTTAGTGATGAAGAGCGTGCTCATTTAGAAGAAAACCTCGGTCATAGACCACAATTCAATATATGGACTCCGGGGGGATTTGAAGATGAAGTTTGGCAGCAGAAGAATGCAGGCGAGCCTATGGACATCGCGTGGCAGTTGCTCAAGGCAGCGTTCTTCACGCCTAAGAGCGGGTACAGAGACGAGAAGAATTACCCGAAGAGAGCGGGTAAGAAGCCGCCCTCCCACAAGCCCGGTCACCACGATAAATACATATCCGCGCAACAACGCAGGGACTTTGATAGAAAACACTTTTGGAATAGAATAGGAGTCGCTGGGAACAGTCAGCGAGCGGCTAAGTTCCGCGAATCGCTACCCGGCTCCGCTTTCTATACCGAAGATGAGGAAGGCAAACCTGTAACACATTCCGTGCAGAGCAACGCGATGTGGCCTTCTGACGAGGGAGAAGAGGGGGTGTCGTCCGCGGGACGGCGCTACTGGGGCAAAAACAAAATGAGGAATCTACTGATACCACCTCGGCGGAGACCAAAACCATTTTCAACGGAGGGAACAAGAACCGAGTCAAACGAACAAATGCAGGCGCGACACGAACAAGCGGATAAATTAATAGAACAAATGGGTCTTACTCAGAGAATCCGACAAGAGGGTGCTGGGTCACGCGTGGAAATGCGACCCGGATGGCAGCATGGTGCAGGCGGTCGGAAAGAAGAGACCGCGGTAGGTGACGAAGCGTGGGATAAGATGGGGCTACCGAAAGGCATGGAGGATATACAGGAGGGCCACGAAGGCCCGGATGATTGGTGGAAGACTGGGGAACCTATTGACTGGCGAGGGGAGGGAGAGGCATGACAGAAGCGTGGTGGGATTTACTCAAAGGGGAAGGGAGCGCAGGCTCTTACCGCATGAATCCCACAAGCGGGCATAACACGGTCCACATGCCGACCGAGATTGATAACGATAGAGTGCGCCAATTCCTCATAGATAACCCCGATAGTGTTCTCGGCGACCTTATGCAACCATACCTTACAGGCCAGTTAAGCCCAGCCGCACCGGAACCCGAAGAGGGGTATGACGCCGATGCGCGCTCGTTCCAACAGCAGGCATACAGGCAACGCACGCCGGGGGTAGAAGAACGACAGCAAGTTGACGCTCCTTTCCCTCTATCAGAAGAAGAGGCTCAACAACATATTGACTACATGCAGGGTGAAACAGGGTGGGATATACCCACACAAGACACAGGCCCGATAGACCCGAAATATCAAGCGGTCTCTAATGCCATGAGAGTATTACAAGGGAGAATGAGACAGGCGCCCGAGATTGGTTTTACACCGCAAAGGACAGCCTCTACGGGTAGAGGGGTGAAGGCATCGTCACACGCCCCGCGTATGACTATGTATGCTAACACACCACTAACTGTTCTCCCGCGTACTACAGAACAGACCGCTGGTCAAGTCGGAGTGAGAGGTGTAACAGCATGACATTTTATCCAACACCCTCGCAATTCAGCAGCATACAGCGACATATTGATACGGCGAGACGCTCGCAGCAAGGTTTGCCTAACGACAAGTTGTGGCCGCGTTTGCAGCCCACGAATCCGCAGGTCAAATGGTGGTGGGCACTCAACGACATGACTCCCGAGCAGCGCGTCTTATGGTTGAACTACTACTATCCCGAGGTGATACAGAATGAATGAATGGTGGGCTGTATTGAAAAATGATGAGCACGGTATATCAGAATATGGCGGTCCTTTGTGTGATGATTGTAAAGCCATGAACCCGACAGGGTTCCGCAACAATTGTAGCGGTAGTGGGTGTTACGAGTTGAGTGGGGGAATGCCCCAATCAGAACACTGGCAGTATGCTGGGGTAGAACCTCAATGGACCCAAGATTGGGGTGCGATAGAACAAGAATGGAAGGATGCGGCGCGAAAGCAGTGGCCCTCGGAACGCGCCGCAGATTTTGACGAACAGAATGCCGGTGACGATGTTTCTGTGGAAGACCTTTACGGGAACCCCGTAATTATACCCAGTTTAGGACGACCCATAACAGAAGAAGAAGAGCGCGAGTACAACGATTGGCAGAAACATGGTCATCATTTAGAATGGGCGGAAGAACAGCGCGGAGAACAAGAAGCCGCGCAGGCCAAACAAGAAGCATGGGACGCTCTTATGGCAGAAGCAGAAGAGGCCGGAATATCAGTGGACCCGTGGACAGAGAAACAACAAGACCACGATGCTCTCCGAGAGAGAATAGACGCGGTTAATGCGCCCAATCAAGCACGCCAACGCGAGAATAGTAGACGCAGAGATACAAACAGACGCGGACGAACCTTTCGGAGAGGCGAGCCTATGGATATGGCGTGGAGGTTGTTGAAGCATGCCTAACCCACTAAGCGGACACACAGCAGCGCAACTGACTACAGCGGCAGACGGTTTGCGTGACGGCGATGTCATCACATCTCCTTCAATAACCAACGCGCTTGAAGCAATACACGGTAACGGTATTCTCCGACTGCACGACAGCACTTACGGCAGCACTCGCAATATCGTCAATGGTGGCGAAGGCGCACTATCAGCAGGCGCGAGTGTACATCTTCTCACGCTACAAGGCGGCTACTGTGTGCTTGACGGTGCGTTGTACGAGTTCGGTAACGGACCCGGTAGCACTCTAACCGTCACTCTTGGTGCGGCCGGTCAAGGTACAGGCACCGCTCTCGCTGCGGCAGGCGAACAGTCAGTCTATGTCATATTCCTCGCGGCAGAAGGCGGTAACTTAGGTAGTACGACAGGACACGCGGGCGTGCATTACGCCGGCGGTACTCCTGTTGATGTAGCCACAGGCGTATATCCAACTCTGCCCGAACAGTATTTGCATGACTACGATGGGGGGACAGCGACCGATAACGAACAGGTCATCGTGCTCGCAGTCGTGCGATGTAAGTACAACGGCTCGGGCGGCGACCACGATGTTGAAGTGGTGGAAATCAACGACAAGCGTGTCTTTCTCAATACCAATCCAAAGTACATGATACCGCTTACTGCGGGTGGTACGACCAATGACAACACAGGCAAGCAGTCGCAGATAAGGCGCAACGGTGGTGACGGTATCAACAACGCTGCTCAACTGCGTGGCTTACACGCGAGTAACGAAGCAGGTACTATCGGGCTGGCTGTAGGAGCATCAACGCATCTACACGATGTCGGGGCACTATGGTTATCCACGGGCAGATACGGTAACGCCTCGCTTGCTGCAACGGCTACACCGGACCCCGCTGACATCGGAAACGGTCTCGGTCACGGTCCGTCAGAAGGTATTGACCGAGCGAATAACGGCACTGCCGACATTCTGTTCGCGGCCGGACAGGTGAATGCAGGCACCGCAGTCGCTACAAGCAGGCTCATGGGGCGCGGAGTTGACGCATACCCTACCGCACTGAACACCGCTTCATGGGTCATCCTCCCCGAAGGTGACAGCATATTCTATCTCAGTGTCGCGGCGGGGCAGACAGTTACACTTGACCCCTCAACAGTTGTGTTCCCCGAAGGACACATCATTGAGGTTCGTAACGCCGGCGCTGGCGGTACAGGCAACATATCGTTCAGTGGTAATACAGTCGCGCCGACTCAATACGGACGCTATGTCTTTGAGGGCAGCGTGTGGATTGAGTTGTTTAAGGCGGTCTCATTGTGACGGACGAGTGATTAGATGGAAGCATTTGAACGGGCGTGGTCTGTGTTGAAGACTCCTTTTCGCGGCACTTCGGCTAAATGGTATGACAAAGCCGTAAAGGAAGGTGTAATACCCGCTCGCCAAACAGAAAAAAACCGCAAAGGTGTATGGGCCGGTAGTCCGAGCACTGCATTCAACTATTCACTGGGAAGTTCCGGTGATGCACCTGTTGTTCATTATTTACCCGAACATATAGAGGGTGTAGGTGATTTTGATAAATACACGGATTATGGGTATTATCCCTTTGATGTGCCCACGGAACAATCTCAAGAAGTATGGCGGGGAGTACCGTATGACGAATGGCACAAAGAGCAAATGCAAGCAATTTTTGAGGCCGAGGCGGCGGGAAATCACCCAACACCAAAAGCGCCCAATCGTCAAAGATACTACAATGCTATGCGTTCTTCGTTTGATGAAGCGCCCCAATTTCCTTCGGATGAGTGATTAGATGGAAGCATTTGAACGGGCGTGGTCTGTGTTGAAGCGTGTGGTTTTACCCGAATCCGAAGAACATTGGAGTCCCGACCTTATCAATTGGCATTTGAGGCAACGGGAGTGGGACCCATCAAGAGAAGACAAAGGGTGGCATTGGAACCAAATGGAGAGACCGAGTGGAAAAACAACACATGGTTTTCACGGCGAGCCATTATCTGAAACTCAACTCTCTGATTCACCACCTATGGGTATCGCTGATGTGACTACGCATACAGACGAAGAATGGCAGAAAAAGATTCGGATGCGGGAAGCGGATGATGAGAACACGAAAGCGCGATTGGAGTGGTATGAAGATGGGCGACTTTCTTGATAGATTGAAGCAGAAGTGCCCCTCGTGCTGGCAACTCGTTCTCGCTAAGCGCATTGAAGGGCGCTATGTCAACGACAAACTCACCCGTATCCTAATTTGGGAATGCGTTGAATGTGGATGCCTATGGCAGAAGCCACGGCGACTGAAAAACCTTGATGAAGAGGCTATTCCGTCACTTATCGCATCGAATGACTGACTGGTCTACCTCGTGTTTTGGTAGCGCGAAGGCTTCGTGAGCCTTGCCGCAACGCCTACACAAGACGACTACTGGTGTCCGTTCCATTGATTTGTTAGTAATCTATGGTCATATAATAACATTCCGAAGCGCTGTTTTTTAGTGTAGTAAGTGTATTTGGTGTAACTTATACACTTAAACGCGGCACCCCCTTACTGTCAGTATGATTGTGTTGTGGCAAGAATTAATACTCGGCATACTTATTGGATGCCTCATTATGATTGTGTGGCTCGCGTGGGATATGACCCGTTGGGGTGAGTTGCATATTGACCTTGACATAGAAGAGTTAGAGAGTGACCTATACCACGGATTACATTTACGCAGGGGAGATGACTGATGGCGCGCGGTCTGTGGCTATACCGAGTCATCATGAAAACATTAGAGAGACTCTACATTTGGGCAGAATCTAAAATGGAGTACCCCGATGACCACACCATACTCGGTGTGCCTATTGACGATGATTTACAGAAAATGAGCAGGCGTGAACTATGCGCTCACATAGAAGAGAACACGCCCGGTGAAGGGTCGTTTTGGAAATTGGACAGCACCACCAAAATACGCTTCGGGTGCCAAATGATGAGGGGGTATGAGTGATAATTGACGCTGAATGGTATGTGTTCTTCCAACAATTTTGGGTGCAGAATATCATGGCGCTGATATTCGCTATGATTTTCTTAATACTGATGGCCTTTGAGATACTGTCCAAAGACGAGCCGCTCATTGTGCGTCAACGACCGCCGGACGAAGCGTTCTATTCAGACTCTTCGTCATTGAAATAAGGGCCTTGTAGGGCCGGCGCGGTGCGCATTATAGTACCAATCTCCTTCACCGTTGTCCATAGAGCGGGGAGCGCTATGATAAAAATGGTGATGATAAAGAACAGAAAGAAAAACAGAATGGTGTTATTCACAGCATACGGCCCCCAAGCACATCGCCGACATCAACCCTGTACGCGCCGCCTTCCACGCCCTTGCGTTCTACCTTATCGGTCTCCGGCTCGGGTTCGGGTTCGGGTTCGGGTTCGGGTAACACAGGCGTCTCGCTTTTCGCGGCGGGTGGTTCTTTCCCTGCCAGCGCATCAGCCGCCCCTTGAATGGCCGACACTACCTGTTGTAGTGCAGCACGAAGGCGTGCGTTCTCGCTCTCAAGCCGAGCGACTTCGTCCGCTATGCTCATCCAAGCACCTCATCTAATTCAGTATGCCTGTGTTCTACGCACAACCAACCTACTGTTTTCATGGTGGAGCGTGTCTTACCCACCTTCGGTTTGTTTATTTTAGCGTACAGTCTCCTCATAGGATTTTTGCATCGCGAGCATTTCTTTGCGGGGTCACGCCTGCTCATTCTGTTCGCCGTCCGATGATGTCGTCAATACGAAGAATCGCAAGGGTGACTTCAACAGCGCTACTGATAACCTGCTCAACGAGAGCGAGTGGTTCTATCACCCCGACATCAACCATGTCTTCTATGCCTCGTGTGGAACCGTTGATGTACAGCCCCTTGCGCGCGTCAGTCATACTGCGTAGTTCCATCACCACATCAAGAGCATCCATGCCAGCGTTGCTCGCTATGGTAGCAGGGATAACCTCTAACCCGTCAGCGAATGCTTCAATCGCCATGCGCTCACGGGCGGACAGCCCTTTGGTGTCTTGTGCCTTTTTCCTTACAAGGCGCCCGAGATGGGAATAAGCCGCACCGCCACCGGGCACTGCCCGTGGGTCGTTCATGTACAGGCAAGTCACACCCACAGCATCGTCAAACGCTCGCTCAAACTCGTCAAGAGTCTGACGGGTAGCGCCACGAATCAGTAAAGTGACCGCTTCACCGTCACCATCCACGGTAACATAGCGTAAGTCGCCTATGTTACACTCTTCAATGGCAGCACTCGGTGGCTGCTCTACAACATCTTGCGGTCGGTGGTAAATCGGTGCTCCTGTGAGCCTGCTTATTGCGTCCATGTCACTCGCTTGAAGCGAAGTAACGAGAGGGATACCCTGCTGTTGCAGGTAGTGGCTCACGGCCTCATGCACTCGGTCACGCACGAACACACACCCGCCCTCGGATGCGCCTGCGACCATAGCAGCCGCATCGGATAGAATCTCGTGCTCTTGCTGCTGAATCGCGTGCATCTGCTGAACATCGGTTACCTGCATCTGTACCTGTGAGTAGTCAAACCCTTCAAGCCCGCCGTTCAGTAGCAACACAGGCCCATTTATGCTCTTGGGCGTCTCATCGCTTGAGAACGCTTTGTTGAGTATGATGCCCGGATGCACCGCTGAGTCTGATAGCGAGCCGCCTGTCTGTGTAACCACACGGATACGGTCAAGGTTGCCGCCTGCTTTCTCAGCCGCTTCAACACATAGTATCGCCGCACGGTCAAGGTCAGACTCGGCCGCCTTGCCTCGTAGCGCCGTCTTGGCTATATCCACGACATCAATGTCGGTCAGCCAATGGTCGTCACCGAGGTCGGACAGCGCTAACTGCCCTGCCTCTTGGTACGCTCGGATAATATCGCTGGGATGCACGCCACGGGTGAGCAGTATTTCGCTCACCTGTAACAGTTGGCCTGCGAGAACAACCACGCTTGTCGTGCCGTCCTTGCAGGTCGCCTCTTGCGTCTTAGCCACATCGGCCATCATCTCTGCGCCCGGATGCTCTATGTCTATATCGCGAAGTATGCTAACACCATCGTTGGTAATCAGCGTACCCAATGCTTCGTTATACAACATTTTGTCAAACCCACCGGGGCCGAGGGTGCTACGCACCGCATCCGCTATTCCGATAGCCGCTCTAATGTTGCTTATCTGTGCCTCTCGCCCCTTTGGGGCTTCTCTCTTTTCAGTCACCATGTCACCTCTATTTCTATTACTGCGCCTGTATCCCGCGAACGGGCTTTCACGAATCCATCGCTGCATCCGTGAGCGTACAGGTCGTACGCCAACCTTGCGTCTGCTATACAGTATTTAGCCACTTCGCTGTGTCTGCCTTCACGCCACGCCTCGGGCGCTTCAATGCTGGTCATGCCACTCTTGCCCATACCGAGCGTGTGTTTGCATAATTCTTCTAACGGAGCGCTGTGTTTAGCAGCGGAACGGAATAATCGGGAGGTGTCACGGATACAGGCGTGCTGTTTCCCGAGCAGGGCGCCTGCTTCGTAGCAATCTAACGCATCACGAAGAACAGGTAGGTCAAAGCCCGCTATGTTGTGGCCGACAATGACTCCGCCCGCCTCGGTATGCTTTAGCAGGTGATTGCCGAGGTCTCGGGGGTGGAGAGGGTGACAAATCGCACCTTCAACATCAAGAGCGGCTTTGCTGAACAGGTGGGCACTATCACCATCCCATGTGGCGACAACGGTCGGCTCAAAGAGGTGGGTTTTGTCCCAACCGCCGACTTCCCACGAGTAGTTAGCGGTCTCTATGTCAAGGGCGAGAACTGGTTGCATTAAAAGTGCGAGAGAGGCGTGGGCCATCAATCCTTCGGGCTACGCCTACTCATGAATCCAACCCCTGCACTTTACCTTTTTACCGCACCAAATACAGTGAGTATTTACTGTTAGCATTAGGTTCTTTGTCTGCTGAATGGTCGCTGATACTGCGTAGTTGCTCAAATCCTTTATTTGCGAGTCAACCACAAAAAGGTGTGAATCTTGACCGGGGGGTGATTGATTACAGGTTCCCTTATCCATCATTCCTCACCCTTCCAACGGACATAGACTACTTTACCGTCCTTGCGCTCGTCAAACCACTGCTTCGCGTCTTTGTAATGATTGTATGTAGTCGGCTTAGTTTTCTCCTGTCGCTTCATGTAGCGAGTGAACAGTGCGCTTTTTATCACCCAACCGTCACCGTGCTTACCGAGGTCTGTTGTCTCACACTTTTCGTATGCGCCTTTCCACGCACCGATTTTTGCCATCTTCACTCGGCGCTGTTGCCCAACTTCCACATCAGTCTCAAGCCACAGAATGAGTCGCTCATAGATGTCGTAAATAATTTCAAGTGCCATCTCAAGGTGTTCGCCTCGCACTACCCAAGTACCCTCAGTGAGAGCGAGATGGGTAGCGAACAGGATAAGGTGGTTCTCAATGTTCGGCATGAACGAAGCGACTATCTCTTTCATCTGAGGGTCAAGCCCTGTCAGTAGCCCGTAAAACTCCTCAATGCAACTCAAGAGGGTACTATCCCACTCAGCATCAGTGCTGAACATTTCGTATCGCACGAGTTCAGCCGCATCAAACCGTTCTGTGTCGGTGTAATTTTCCCATGTCTCCTCGTCTATCTCAGCGAGTTCTAACAGGCGCGCCTTACAGTTTTCCCTTACTTGCACAAAGTGCGCGGACAGGTCTTCTGTTGATACTGCGGTGTTCATCACATTCTTGAACACGCCCGACATTCTGCGTTGGCTGACTTCCTTTCTGTCGTCATCGTCCCAATGCACGACAAACAGTAGCACGCGCTGGAACAACCCTTTCGTTAGCACGATGTCTTTGACACCCTGCGGTGGATAGGTTGTTATCCAAAGCGACACGCTTGACTGTGTGGTGACAGTACCCTTCGCCATCGGTTTCGTGAGTATGTTACTCTTGCTACCAATGGGGTTCATCGCCTGTTGCAGGTAAAGAATCGTCTCGTTAGAATGCGTCTTCCTATCACCCTGCAACAGCACACTACCCTCGTCAAAGTTCAGCGCTTTCTTACCACCGAGCGCCCCGACTTTCGTGTAGGTAACGGTCTCGTTGCCCTCTTTCTCCTCATAGATAGTTCCGATGAGACCGGCGTCAGTCGTACTCGCATAGCCTTCTGTATCAATGCCGGCGCCTTCAAGCACCTCACTGATAAACTCCCACGCTATCGTCTTGCCCGTTCTCGTAGGTTGAATCCAAAACACATGCACCCGGGGGTCAAGTATTGACGCCCATATCGGCACGCGTATTTCATCCACTACGGCTTGTCCATTCACATAGAAGAATGAGAGAAGAGCAGGGAACTCGTTGTTGAACGATGTTAGGCTGAACCTCTCTACATAATCTTCTATTATTCCATATCTCTTTACGGCGGTATAATCACGCCATGTTCTCGCTCTACTCATTTTTATTTCTCTCCTTTGTTTCCGCCTTTAGGCTGGAATTAGATTGTACGGTGACAGGGTTCTCGTTAGTGAGAACATCTATCACACGGTTTCGTAGCACTTTACCCATACGGGGTACATCGCGTAGGCATTCGCCGCACGCCGCCTCTTCTATGCTACCGCAAGAGGCGAGGATGGCTTCGGCCATGTCTTGACCGATGCCGGGAATAGTAAGTATCGCATCAAGACGAACATCGTTCGTTGATACTCGGCGGACAGCCTTAGCACCGTGGCGCGATGCGGGCTTGTTCACCTTTTGATGAAGGGCGCTAAGGAAGTATGCTGCTTCACTGAGTGATGCTGCTCGGTACACGATGCAACCAAAGTCTGCTACCACTCGTGCTAACCCTCCGTTCAGTTCTTTGAGTATGCGACCGTAGGTAGCCTTGCTACCACGAGCCTTGAGTTGGCGCAGGTGTGCCCCAATGTCGCCCCATACTACGAGAGCGAACTGCTGATAGTTGGCGTCCATGTTATCAAGTTGGCGCCACAGGTGACCGTTGCGCATGCTCTCAATGAAGTCGCCAATGGTTTTCGCTTCCACGCATATCTCCCCACAGATGTAATCGCCGACAATGAGTCGCTGGCGAGCGACAGGGATGGTGGGGCGGCTCCCCTCACACCTACGCTCAATCGCTTCGGGCAGGCTACCGCGTTCGTTCGTGTCAATGATTAGCGGGTTCATTCAAACGCCCCCGAGCCGTCCCATAGTTGGCACTTACCTAAACAGAACCCTTTGTCGTATAGTGTAGAGCAGTGTTGCGAATAGCCTCGCTTGACTATGCTGTTGACTTGGTACTTCGTGACGCTTGGGTCGTAGTCAGCCCACTGCAACGACTCAATGTATTCGCTGATTCGCTCAGCGTGCTCGTCAAGTTGCGGGCCATAGATTTGCTCAACAGGTAGGAACCTGCGAAGGCGAGCGGCGAGGTACGCCACGAGATTGAATCGTGCATCGTGCGGTGGGTTGCTACCGACTTGGCAGGCCGCCTGTTCAAGGCACGGGAGAATCCGTATGTTGCCCATCTTCACTGTCTCAAACTGAACCGCTTTAGCGAAGGTGTTGAAGTTGCGTTGATGCACCTGCTCAATCGGTAGGTCTACCCCTTGAGTACCGTACGCGTAAGCAGTGTTGCGTGAGTGTTCAGCCCTCTCACAAATCTCATCCCATGACCACGACAGTAACTCCTCGCTCTTGAGCGGGATACTCCACCGACCGACATGCTGCTTAGCGTTGTACGAATTGGGTATGCGAATCAGCCTCGCTAAGTCAAACGGTACGGTAGGGTCAATACAGCGCAGGCCGATGTTCTCCTTCCATCCGTTCAGTAGGATGCGACCTGCCGCCTTGATGCGTGACACATCACCGCCGTTGGCGGGGCGATGGGTCTTGGACAGGGTCACCCATACATGGAACCCGTTGCCGCTGAACCATACTGCGTGGTTGATGTCTTTCTCCATCAGCATCTGATGCAGTCGGCGAACCTCGTCCACGACTACCTCGCCGCTGACCTCATACACGGTGCTACCGCTACGCGCCTTACGGTCAAAGTCAAGCACGAAGTTTGGTACTACGGCTGTGTTGTATTCAGCCCTGTTACCTTGAGGCTTCACAGCGCGAAAGCCATAGACGCTCATGTAGGCGCAGTCGGCGTGTCGCAAGTTACACCAATAGCGCTCAAACTCAGTACGGTTGTGTACCACTTTACGGAACAGGCCGACCTCACGAGGGAACTCAAAGCGTAGTGGTGATTCACTCATCCTTTATCCCCTCCGTGATGTTAGACGCCTGTTCGTCAGTCAATGCCTGCTTGGCTTCCTGTGTGTTCCAGCCTTCCACCCACTCCATCAACTTCTGATAGATGCGAGCGACCTCTGTTGGGTCGTGCAGATAGACAGGGTCAATCGTGAACACGATATTGAACCCGTCATGGTCGGTATCAAACCGGCGGCGCTTATCTCTCGCAAAGCCCCAGCGCACTGTGATTTTAGCGTTGTTGATTTGTGATTGTAGCACAGCCTGCACGAAGTACCGGAACTGCTTTTCCATTGTCATCACGACACCGCCTCCCATGAAGCAGTCCTAACATACTTCAATGCAACTCCACAATGCCTACAAACAAACGGTGGAAAATAACCATAGTTAGCCTTTGACTTCGGCTCATGTTCGCAATTCACGACACCGCCTCCATATCAAACGGTGTGTACAACGGACAGTACTGTTGGAAGTCGCACCACCCACACTTGAAGTCTTCGCGGTCGTTGAGGGTCACACACGGTGTGAACTCTTCGGTAAGGTACGCGGTCAGTAGTTTCACCAAACGCCTGTGCATGGCTTTCTCGCTCGTGGTCTTTGTCTTTTCATAGTGCCAATGGTCTGCCTTCGGGAAGCGCCAGCCCCAGTGGGTGACGGTCTTACCGCGAATGTTGTCGGGCAAATCGTTGGGGTCGGCAATTTCCAGTAGGAACTTATAGTATGCCATCTCTCTACGCATGTCACTCCGCTTACGCGGGTGCCACTTACCTGTCTTCAACTCCATGAGCGCCAGCCCACCTTCGCCGTCATCAAATATCCTGTCAATGATACCCACAAACTGAACCTCAATCTCTCCGAACTCGGGGACATCGTAAGTTACCCTCGCCTCTACTCGCAACTCGTTGCCGAGCGGCGGGAAGTCTTCGGGTGCAGTGTGTCGCAGTCGTTCCATCTCGTGACGAATCAACCACTCACGGTTCTTCGCATAGGGTGCCGTGTAGAACGGCTGCTTCATGTCACGAGGGTCACGCCACTCGTTCTCTTTCATTTGGTAAGCCGAAGGGAACAACGCTTCAATCGCATTGTATGCTTTCTTCGTCTCGCCTTTCAGCATAGCCTCACTCGCTACCTCAATGTTATCGTTGTCTTCCTCGCAGTGCATATAGAATCGCTCAAGCGCGTAGTGAACATCGTTACCGACAGTCATCGGCTCAGTTGATTCACGCTGTACGGGCAGGGTCTTGTCAAGCCATAGTTGTTGCAGGCACCAATCAACAGCACCGAGCGTAGACTTGCTGACTCGTATGATGGTCTTGTCACCGGGCTTCCATGTGTAAGATGAGCGCGTCATTATACCCACTCCTTTCTGAACTCGTACTCTTGCTGCTCCCTCGCGCATTCATCACCACAGAAGAGTGATTCCTTTTTGCGCCCGTCTTTGATTCTCGTGACGATGTAGCATTCGGGTATGAATATCTCTTGGCCGCAGCAGTGGCACCCAGCAATCAGTTCGTCAATGCACACTTCGCATAACCAACCATTGTGTTCGGTCTCCTTCAAACCATGACTACGGTCGTGACAGTACTCGCAGTGACTACCAAAGCAGCCGCAACTCATCTCGTCTTCCCCGCAGTCGGAGCAACCTCTTAGGTATGGGTCTACGCTCATTCTTCCGCCCCCGCCTTCGGCCAGTTATGTAACCCCGTGTGCTTATCCGGCTTGAGGACAGGGCGCGGTTCAAGCGCACCCCAATCCACCAAATCCTGTTGCCCTTCGGGCATCGTTATTCGCGGGGCGAAGTCTGTCAGTTTTTTCTCAACGGTGTTAGCCACCGTTAGATACTTCACCTTCCCTTCACGGGTCTTTCGTTCACCTGTTTCTGTGCCACTCTTCGGGCGCAGCCAGTTCAGTACTCTCTCTATCGTTTTCGGTTTTTTCATTTTTCTCACCAGTATTTTTTCGGAATAGCAGCACCGGAAGCGGCATCTAAATCCCACTCCAGCGTGTCGTATGCTGATTTCAACTTGGCCTTGACAGCCTTGTTGATGATTGTGTTAGTGTCCAGCGTGAATCCTTCAAGGTCATCTGTCTCACGGAACGCTACGATGTCTGTCTCGGGTTTGCCAGCAGGCACGCTCTTGACATACACCCACGATACACTGTCACCCTTTCCGAACTCGGGGCCTTCAATGTTATCGTTGTAGTATTTCGCTGCTCGGCTCGCACCGGACAGCGTCTTGTATTTGTCTATCGCCATACCGAGTCGTGTCGTAGTACACACTTCACTCGGTTCAACTCCACCGTTCTTAAGCGAGGCGACAATCTCTCGCATCTCTTTCGTGACAGCGACCTCGTTGGCTCCGTCACAGATTAAATCAAACGCAGTCTCTTGCACCTGCTTGCTCAACTTGGATGCACTGCTCGCCTTCATGGCGAACCCTGCAACCTTCATGCGCCCCTCTTCGTTCTTGCCGACATAGCGGTTCTTCGCTACGAGTAACCACCACGGCATCCACTCTTCAAGTTCAACGAACAACTGCTTGTTGCCTGTCTCGTTTTGTATAGCGGTTGTGAGGTGAGCGGCGAGTGAGTCTGCTTGGTCTCGTGGCACCTTGACGAAGGCGCTGTCGGTGTGACCGTACAGTGTTTCGTAGCCACGATTCTCGGCATACTTACTGAGCATGTGAATAGCCCTACGCCCTTCGCTTGTGATTGTTGTAGCGATGTCAGCGTCAGCCCAGCCGAAGCCGGCGTGCGCTGTCATACCGTACAGTGACGCCATGACTCGCTTGACTGCTTTCTCGGTGGTGCGCCATGCACCACGCTCTTCAAGGGTCAACTCTTGGTCAACGGCTTTCGCCTTACACTCATCACGATAGTCAAACAGGTATGTGATAACCTCGGGTAGTAATCCCTTCTGCGTCTGCTCCCAGTAGGTTCCGTTCTCCATCATTTTGATACCCGGCCCCGGCCCGTCTCGCTTAGATTCGTACGATAGGTTGTTGCCGAGAATGATTGATGGGTACAGCCCCTTGAAGTCAAAGATGCCCACGCCTTGATGCCGACCACGAACGAATGCGAGGCCGACTTCTGCTCCTTGTAAATCCTCTCGCTCCACCTTCATACGGCTCGGTGCTTTCTTGTCAGTTCTACGCGACAATAACCCTCGCCCGAAGTGACTGACATTAGCAGCGCTCTCAATGGTAACACCACACAGGCGTACCATCTCCACGAAGAAGTCGGTTACATTCTGAGCCTTGTCTATGTCACGGAGTAGGATTGCGTCAAGCAGACAGTAGTCTACGAACTCCGGCCAGTACTCACGCCATCCATTGAATACAGTCATGTC
>Ga0080013_1001245_pt1 | contig 34345 bp, 30 predicted proteins | sample ETNvirenome_6_85_FD_69236 | JGI IMG/M metagenome (GOLD analysis project Ga0080013, IMG submission 69236) | Marine viral communities from the Pacific Ocean - ETNP_6_85 (SPADES assembly) (version 2) | ecosystem: Environmental > Aquatic > Marine > Oceanic | place: Pacific Ocean | collected 2013-06-19
TGATAATACTGCATCACCTGGAATACCATTTTCAAATTTACTTCCACTAATTAAACTTTCTACACCACCTATTTCATTCCAATGACTTGTTGCAACAATATCTTTTCTTGTTCCGATTAATAATACATCATATGAACCTGCTTTTTCCATTGTTACTGAAAATTGTTTTAGTGAACTACTTACTTCACCATAAGCTTGAGCAAACATTCCTTTTGGTTGTATCCACATTCTTGGATTTTCATTTAAATATTGCCAGTAACCTGGTAAATCTGTTACTACAGTTTGATTATCAGCTGAAGCAGAAACTACAAATGTATATATATTATCACCCGCCGTTGGTGACTCAACAAAAGAATGATTTAACATCATACTTCCACTTTTTACTGGATCTGGATGTCTTATGTTAAAAGAACCACCACCTTTAGAAATACTACCACCAAATGTTACATCATTAGTACTAGCGTTAGTAATGGACATTGCATTACTACCATGTGTCTGATTTCTAATAATGAAAGTCTTATCTGCGTCATTAGTACTGTACATCTTCCATTTATCACTACCATAATTTGTATACAAAATAACAGTGTCTTTGCCATCTAATCGAAGACCTGCATCATCTGAATCATTTTCGATAATAGCACCTATAGCAGCATTCCCTTTAACATGAAGGAATGTTGATGGCGAAGTTGTCCCGATGCCGACATTGCCAGTTATCCCCTCCCATACCATAACAGTCTTTCCATCCGTTTCGCCGTGTAAGAAAAATTTATCATCACCAGTCCCGTAATCATATACACCAAATTTGTATTGTTTAGCATCGTTTTTAATTGATATATCAGATTCAGCACTGGTAGATTCAATGTTTAATACTCCTCTTGGGCCGCCACTGAAAGCCCCTCCGTGGACGTGCAAAGTAGCATCTGGAGTCGCTGTCCCGATGCCGACATTGCCATCCTCTGTTGTTGTAATTGTTCCACCAGTTGTAGAACCACTTGCAACTTGTAACATTCCAAAAGAACCAGTTGAAGTAGATGATCCACTAATAAGAGCTTCAGTTCCAGCAGCTCCTGCAAAACTAGAAAGTCCTGTAATATCTGCACCATCTCCACTTAATCTTGTAGCTTCTACTCTTCCAAATGAACCCGTAGATTGCAGTGAACCACTTATTCTTACCTTGCCTGAAGTCCCAGCTGCCCCTGATCCACTTATTACTGCAAACACATTACTTCCATCTGCACCTCCTACAAGAATGTGAGCAAAACTAGCAGTTGATTTTGCACTTCCACTAAATGAGCCAGTAATAAATTCTCCCATAGAACCGCTTAAAGTATTTGTAGGTAAATTCTCTGCTGTTTGAGCAGAACCACTCATTGTACCAGTTGGTAAAGCTCCACTAACTTGTCCAGAACCACTTATCACTCCACCACTATAAACACCTGCAGCCATTGCTACTGAAGCAGAAATAGTTGAACCAGTTATATTAGCACTTGCTGATATATCATCGCCTGTAATAGTACCATCTTCTATTATACTTGATATTATTTTTGTTAATGCCATTTATTCTACTTCCTCCCAAGCTCCATTATCTTCATTCCAATGATAAATTTTTTCAATATCATCAGGATATGCTACAGGTGAGTCATATTGACAGGTATCTTCATTAAGTGTCCATGAATCAAAAGGCTTCGGTGGAATAAAAGCATCTCTATCTTCATCGTAAGTCATTCCTACTCCAGCATAATTTTTACGAAATGGCGTTCCTCCTTTAGTATGGACACCACAACTTGTGTTATATGATGTTTGTACCCAATTAAAGCTATCACCAACTTTTCCGCTATTAATAAAATCTTGTTCTGAAACAATTACTCTTACTACTGTATTGTTACTGCCTGATATTTCTGCAAAATGTGCCATATTATCTTACTCCGCTAATATCCAAGTTAAAGTTTTTTCGTCCCATACTATTTGTTCCCAATTTATTTTTTCTTCATTCCATACATAACGATTACCATCATTAGGACATTCTACAGGTGGATCCCATCTACAAGTATTCTCATTAAACAACCAAGAGTTATATGGTTGTGGTGGTATAAAAGCATCTCTTTTTTTATCATAACTATAATTTATACCAGCAAAATTCATTCTTAATGGTTTACCTCCAAGTTTATGTTTTCCACCATAAGTATTATATGAAGTCTGTATCCAATTAGATGGATCTCCTACAGTTCCACTATTTATAAAATCTTGTTCTGCTACCAATACTCGTTGGACTATTCCATTTTTATTTATTTCTGCGAAATGGCTCATGGTATATACCTCACTATTACAATTCCACTTCCACCAGCACCACCGCTGGTGCCGTTACCGCCGCTGCCGCCACCGCCGCCTCCAGTGTTAGCTCCACCCGCTCCACCGTTTGCATCTCCAGCATTAATTCCATTGCCCCCGTTATTCAAGCCACCTGTGCCTCCAGTGCCACCTGCACCGTCGCTTTTCTTTCCGCCACCGCCACCGCCGCCTTGCCCACCGTCGCCACCATTAGCGGGGGCTGAGTCATTCCAACATGCACCACCACCGCCACCACCCCAGTAGTAGTCATTTGAACCATCAGCTATTGTTCCAACTTGTACACCATCATCACCTGCTCCACCCGAAGAGCCAGCGGCTGCTGGTGTTTCACCATTACCTCCGGCACCTCCACCACCTCCTGCGGGTTGATTTCCTCCTGAACGACCGGTACCTCCATCATTACCTGCGTAAACTGACCAACCAGTAGCAGTTGGTGCTGTTCCAGTTCCACCACTTTGATTTGCTGCCCCTCCGCCTCCATTGGCTCCGTTTCCCCCAACCGCGTCTTTATCGCCACCGTCGCCTCCAGCAGTTGCAGTTACACTAAATCCAGTAGTATTACTACCTCCAGCACCGATTACCACTGAATACTCACCAGAAGACACGTTTTTACCTGCAATATGTAAAACAGCACCGCCGCCACCGCCGCCGGCATAATAGCCGTCTCCACCGCTTCCTCCACCACCAACCATAAGAATTTCACAAGTCATAGAATCGCCAATAACCGTAAATGTACCAGATGATGTAAAAGTATGAACTTTATATCCAGTATAAGTTGTTTCAGTACCGCCTGTTGCAGTTGCTCGCTGAAGCTTTTGCCAACCGAAGTCAGGACCTTTATATATTCGTAAAGCTTTATCAGTACTATCATACACCAAACTTCCAGTTTCTTGTGGGACTGAAGCAGAAGCTACTGGTCTTAACACTAATCCATCTGATTGTACTGAACCAAACGAACCAGTTGAAGTTGCAGAGCCACTAAAAACAGTTTCAGTTCCAGCTGTTCCTGCAAAACTAGAAAGTCCTGTAATATCTGCGCCATCTCCACTTAATCTTGTAGCTTCTACTCTTCCAAACGAACCAGTTGAAGTTGCTGAACCACTAATTCCCATTGAAGCACTTACAGTGCCAGTCGGTAAATTAGCTGCTGTCTGTGCAGAACCACTCATTGTACCAGGTGGAAGTGATGCAGATAAATTTCCTGATCCACTAATAACGCCAGTTGGTAAATTAGCTGTTACCTGTGCTGAACTACTTATTACAGTTCCTTCAGCCTCACCTTCTTCTGAAGTTATTCTTGAAGCTAAACTACTTGAAACCGTTGTAAATGAACCACTAATAGCTGTTCTTAAATCTGAACTAACCATTGCTGCTTTAAGTGTATCGTTATCAGGTGTCATTAACCTTCTATCACCTAAAATAGATCCTTGAAATGACATACCAGATGTTGGTGCTTCACTAAACTTCATTTGTGAACCACTTAAAATATAAGCATTATCTGGTTCCTGATACACCCCATTCAAGTATATTGCCAAATTATTTATATGGGGCGTAACGGTTGTACCATCAAGTGTCATATCGAATGCTGTCAATGTTCCATTAAAACTACTTGATACATTATCTAAGCGCTGTGCTGGCCCAGCGTCCTTTCCTTGAACCGCTGGTTGCTTACCTAAATAAGCCATTAGGATATCTCCATTATTGAGAGTGCTGCGTCAACTGAACCTGAGGCATCTGAATTTACTTTAACTACATCAGCAGTTTGTAAAACAAATTTATTGCCTGACATAACCTCTAACGCTCCTCCAGTTGCTATTGGCGCATCCTTAACTACATATATTGGTTGATTAGTTTCTGTATCTGATGTTGAAGATGATACAAATACTGATGCTTGAACAGCATTTGTACTTCTATTAGCCAAACTACAACCAATCATTACTGTAGTTGTAGCTGCTGGAACTTTATACACCGATTCAGATCCCGTTCCAATCATGTTTTTAGTTTTCAGTTTAAATGTATTAGCCACTTCTTATACTCCTATTCTTAAATAAATATCATTTCCATTAGTTTACCCCAAAGCAATTGCCATTGCAACTGGGTCATCAATGTTGTTAAAAGTACCATCTCCTATAAAAGACCCACTAATTTTTTTCGCTTCAAGTCTACCAAATGATCCAGTTGATGTTGAACTACCACTTATCATAGTTTTTGCACTACCACTTTCAACTAAAATATCTCCATATACATGCAGCCGTGCATTTCCAGTACCTGCAGATGGATTAAATGTTCCAATTCCTACTCTACCAGACGATGAAACCACCAAAATATTATTACTTGCTGAATTAACGAGTAGACTACCACTAAATTTTGCTACATCATCACCAGTATTACCAAAAATGGTTGAACCACTTGTTAACAGTACGGAAGATGATACAAATTCAGTATGAAATTCTTGTGCAGTTAATGTTCCACCTACTGTAGCATTGCCGTCTACTGTAGCATCACCTGTTATGCTTAATGTTCCAGCACTTAATTTATTAGTTACTGAAACTCCTTGAAATGATCCTGTACTGACTCCGATAACATATCCAAATGAACCAGTTGAAAGGGCACTTCCACTCACTCCCATTGAAGCACTTACAGTACCAGTCGGTAAATGTGCTATAGTTTGTGCTGAACCACTAACTAAACCAACAGATCCACTTGTTATCTGTGCTGACCCACTAATAACTCCGCGTGGTAAATTTTCTTTTGTTTGAGCTGAACCACTCATCGTGCCAGGGGGCAGTGATGCTGAGAGGTTTCCTGATCCACTAATTACACCAGTTGGTAAGTTCTCCTTTGTTTGAGCAGATCCACTCATTAAACCTGCTGATCCACTTGTTATTTGAGCTGATCCACTAATAACACCTCGTGGTAATGATCCAGATAGCCCCGCGGATCCACTAATAACACCTGCCGGTAAATTCTCTTTTGTTTGAGCTGAACCACTCATCACTCCAGTTGGTAATGCTCCTGGATTTATTTCTGTTGCTACTACAAGTTTACCAAATGATCCCGTAGATAGTGCACTACCACTAATTAAAATACTTCCACTTACTGTAGAAACGGCGTTTGAACCACTAATTACCTGAAATACTGGTTCAGTAGTTCCTCCAATTACTAATTTTCCAAATGAGCCCGTTGTTGTAGCCGAACCACTAATATTTCCACTTGCAGTTACGTGTGTTGCAGATAACTGTTCAATGTGGCCAAATTTCCAATTCTTACTTGTACTGCCTATATTATATGTACTATCAGCGTCAGGTACAATATTTGAGTTAATTTCTGCACTAAATGAAACACTATCGGTATCTGCATCACCAAATGTTAAATTACCACCAATTACTGCATCACCATCTACATTTAAATAACCAAACGACCCTGTTGAAGTTGATGAACCACTAACATTATCACCATAATTAGTAGCTCTAAGTGATCCTGTTATTGTAACATCATTTGCTACAGATGCAACAGAACCAGTAAATGTAAACATGCCTGTAGCACTTCCACCCACTGAAAACATTGCGTATCCACTCTGTAATTCAGCAAATATAATATCTGCTTTTGAAGCATCTCTGGCTATAATTTGGTCTGGTACAATAACATTATCTTCCTTATCCCAAACTGTAACTGTTGGATATTGTTCACCTAAACTATGTGTAACTGACCAATTTGTTGCTGTAGATGTTTGACTGTGTTTATAATTCTTTCCTGCTCCAGGCCCGTGTTGACCACCAGTTGATACAACTGCATAACCAGCTGTTACCGTTGGAAATGTTACAGTTATAGTATTTCCATCCGTGGCTGTAATACTTTGTGGTATAACTATTTGATTAGATGCATTATATACATCAACATTAACAAACTGTTCACCAAAATTGTGTGTTACTGTCCAAGTTGTAGCTGCAGTTGATTGAGTATGTATATGTTTTTGTCCGTATCCTGCATCAATTGCTGATGCTGAAACTGCACCTGTTACATATAATGAACCAGTAATGTATATATCAGAATCATTATCTGAATAATAAGATCCTGTTTTTACAAATGGTAAAGCTGCTATATTTGTTAATTCACTACCATCACCCTTTAATCTAGTTGCCTCAACCCTACCAAACGAACCCGTTGATTGTATTGAACCACTAATTTGTATATTACCTGATGCTTTAGATGCACTAACTACAGCAAATGCGTTTGATCCATCCGAACCACCAACAAGTATTTGTGCAAAACTACCAGTAGATGATGCTGAACCACTAATATTTCCACTTGCAGTTACATGAGTTGCAGATAATTGTTCTATATAACCAAATTTCCAATTCTTACTTGTACTGCCTATATTATAAGTGCTATCTGCATTTGGAATTAAATTTGAAGTTAAATCTGCAGATATAGTTAATGAATCAGTATCTGCGTCTCCAATAGTTATGTTACCACCAATAGTCAAATCACCAGTAAGAGATGAGTTTCCAGCAACTTCTAATTTTCCAAATGAACCAGTTGAAGTAACAGAACCACTAATTCCCATAGAAGCACTAATGGTGCCTGTTGGTAAATGTGCTATAGTTTGTGCTGAACCACTAACTAAACCAACTGAACCACTCGTTATTTGTGCAGATCCACTAATGACACCTCTTGGTAAATTCTCCTTTGTTTGAACAGAACCGCTCATTAGGCCACCTGATCCACTTGTTATTTGTGCTGAACTACTAACTACGCCTCGTGGTAAATTAGCTTTAGTCTGTGCTGAACCACTAACTAAACCAACAGATCCACTCGTTATTTGTGCTGAACTACTAACTACTCCTCTTGGTAAATTAGCTTTAGTTTGTACAGACCCACTCATCGTGCCAGGAGGCAGTGATGCTGAGAGGTTTCCTGATCCACTAATTACACCAGTTGGTAAGTTCTCCTTTGTTTGGGCTGAACCGCTCATAGTGCCTGTTGGCAATGCTCCAGGATTAATATCAGTAGCTACTATAAGTTTACCAAACGATCCAGTTGAAGTTGATGAACCACTAATCTTCGTTGAACCGCCACCTTCGTAAGACCCACTTATACTAGCCGCGGTTAAAGTTCTGATTAACGAAGCATTAGATCCTAATGAGCCACTAATATCACTTGCAATTTGAGCTGAACTTGTAACAACATTTGCAACTTTTGAACCTAAATGCTCTTTTGAGAATGAGCCACTTATATCACTTGCTATTTGAGCGGATGAACTTACTACAGATCCCTCTGCTTCACCCTCTTCTGATGTTAATCTTGATGCTAAACTACTTGAAACTGTAGTGAATGATCCACTAACACCAGCCGCAGTCAATGTTCTAATTAATGAAGCATTTGTTCCAAGTGAACCACTAATAGTTGTATTGGATGCGGCACCAAACGTTGAATTCCAAACTCCAGTTCCGATAGTGCCAACTGATGTAATATTTGTTTGAGATGGAGTTACTATCGTTCCCTGTAAAGTAGATCCTTCTACTCTTCCAAATGATCCAGTTGAAGTTGATGAGCCTGATATATCACCACTAGCACTAACAGCTGCAAATAATACGTTATCAGTAGTTCCAACTCCGATTGATGTTCTTAATGTTGCTCCACTTTCTGCTACGGGATCTGTTGAACCATCACCAACTATCATTTCACTATCAGCGAGAACTGACATCGCAGTTATTGCTCCTGTTCCACTACCAAGTAGAACACCACCATCAGTTAATGTACTTGCTCCTGTTCCACCATCGGCTACTGCCAAATCTGTAATACCATTAATTGTTCCACCATTAATATCAATTGTAGTAAATGTACCACCATCAGCCACCGTATTACCTACATTTGTCCAGTTTCCATTTATACTTGAAAGATTTAAAGTTGTTGTTTCTGTTCTACCGAATGAACCAGTTGATAAAGATGAACCACTTATGTTTCCACCATATTGATTAGCTGTTATTGTTCCACTTGCACTTATATTAGCACTTGCCGTTATATGTGTTGCAGATAATTGTTCTATATAACCAAATTTCCAGTTCTTACTTGTACTACCTATATTATATGTACTATCTGCATTTGGTACAATATTAGAAGTCAAATCCGCAGATATAGTTAATGAATCTGAATCAGCATCACCAATTGTAATATTACCACCTATTGTTAAATCACCAGTAAGAGATGAGTTTCCAGCAACTTCTAATTTTCCAAATGAACCAGTTGAAGTTGATGAGCCTGATATATCACCACTAGCACTAATAGCTGCGAATAACACATTATCAGTAGTTCCAACTCCGATTGAAGTTCGTAGAGTTGCTCCACTTTCTGCAACTGGGTCTGTTGAACCATCACCAACTATCATTTCACTATCGGCGAGTACAGACATTGCTGTTATTGCACTTGTTCCACTTCCTAATAATACTCCACCATCAGTTAATGTACTTGCTCCTGTTCCACCATCTGCTACTGCTAAATCTGTGATTCCATTTATAGTACCACCATTAATATCTACTGTAGTAATACTACCTAAATCTGCTACCGTGTTTCCAGCGTTTGTCCAGTTTCCATTTATACTTGAAAGATTTAAAGTTGTTGTTTCTGTTCTACCGAATGACCCCGTTGAAGTTGCTGAACCGCTAATCCCCATAGAAGCACTAATAGTACCAGTTGGTAAGTTCTCCTTTGTTTGAATTGATCCGCTCATTAATCCAACGGATCCACTTGTTATTTGTGCTGAACTACTAACTACGCCTCGTGGTAAATTTTCTTTAGTTTGTACAGACCCACTCATTAGACCAACTGATCCACTTGTCATCTGTGCTGACCCACTAATAACTCCAGTTGGTAAATTCTCTTTTGTTTGAACTGAGCCACTCATTAACCCAGCTGAACCGCTTGTTATCTGTGCTGAACTACTAACAACACCTCGTGGTAAATTTTCTTTTGTTTGTGCAGAACCAGAAACCGTTCCTGTTGGTAGTCCCTTTGGAGCTACTACTGTAGCTTCCAGTCTACCAAAAGAACCAGTTTTTGCTATTCTTAATTCAGAAAACGAACCTGTTGTAATGGCGCTACCACTTATAACTCCCGAAGAAGATATAACTAACATATCTATGCCATCACTACCAGAATTTATAATTAAACTTCCACTAAATTTTGCTACATCATCACCAGTATTACCAAAAATAGTTGAACCACTTGTAAAAAGAATACTTGAACTTACAAATTCACTATGAAATTCTTGAGCTGTTACTGTTCCTGTAGCAGTTACATCTGCAAATGTAACATTACTTGTAGTAAGAACATTTTGATCCATATCATAGAGTTCATTTGCTCCTTGACCTGTATCTACTGTAGCAAATGTTACTGCATTAGTTGTTCCAACTCCTTGAATAGTTCCACTTCCCTCAATAGTAGTTGTTCTTGAAGCAATAGAAGATGAAACATTAGTTAAATCCGAATTGCCCATTTCTGAAACAATTACTTTTCCAAACGAACCAGTTGAAGTTGATGAGCCACTCACTCCCATTGAAGCACTAACGGTGCCAGTCGGTAAATTTTCTTTTGTTTGAACAGAACCGCTCATTAGGCCAGCAGAACCGCTTGTTATTTGTGCTGAACTACTAACAACACCTCGTGGTAAATTCTCCTTTGTTTGAACAGAACCACTCATTAGGCCACCTGATCCGCTTGTTATTTGTGCTGATCCACTAATAACTCCTACTGGTAAGTTTTCTTTTGTTTGAACAGAACCGCTCATTAGGCCAGCAGAACCGCTTGTTATTTGTGCTGATCCACTAATAACTCCGCGTGGTAAATTCTCCTTTGTTTGAACAGAACCGCTCATTAGGCCAGCAGAACCGCTTGTTATTTGTGCTGATCCACTAATAACTCCTACTGGTAAGTTTTCTTTTGTTTGTGTAGAACCAGAAACCGTTCCTGTTGGTAGTCCTTTTGGATCTAATACTGTAGCTTCTATTCTACCAAATGACCCCGTACCAGATACTTCTATTCTTCCAACAGAACCCGTAGAAGCATTACTTCCACTTATATCTCCACGGCGAACTTCAAGGTCGTGGTTTAAAACGGTTTTACCAATATGTTTCAAATTACTCATATTTTTATGTTATTTCCAATAAACTTGCAAATATTTCAATATCACCAGTAGCAGATGCCTGTGTTTCTAATTTATCACCGGCTCCTAAATTAATTGGTTTTTCAACAATAATCGTAGAATCCGCGGGAACATTTACTGTTTTTAACAAATATGTTCTCCCAGAAAAAAAGGCACTACCACTAACAGCAATATCAACCGTAGCATCATTCGTTCCATCAACATTACTAATGTAAAGTGCATGAACAACTGTTGCTGTGTCTGCTGGTGTTGTGTAAATAGCCCCTATACCCACAGATGACGATCCTGTTACTGCGTTTTTAAATGTATTAGCCATAATTATCCTCCAAATACTATACTAAATGCAAGTGCTGTATCTACAATAGCAACCCCTGATTCTTGAACTTTTCCTGATGCATTAATGTAACCAGCCGTTTCTATTCTACCAAACGAACCAGTTGATTGTTTTGATCCACTAATTTGTATATTGCCTGATGCTTTAGATGCACTAATTACTGCAAATGCACTAGTTCCATCTGAACCACCTACTAAAAATTGAGCGAAACTGCCAGTTGATGTTATACTGCCACTAAACGATCCAGTAATAAATTCTCCCATAGACCCACTTAATGTATTTGTGGGTAAATTTTCTTTTGTTTGAGTTGATCCACTCATTACTCCGCCACTAAAAACATTAGCGGTTATTGTTCCACTTGCACTTATATTAGAACTTGCCGTTACATGCGTTGCAGATAACTGTTCTATGTGTCCAAATCTCCAATTTTTACTCGTACTACCTACATCATAAGTGCTATCTGCATTTGGAATTAAATTTGAAGTTAAATCTGCGGATATAGTTAATGAATCTGAATCAGCATCGCCAATTGTAATATTACCACCAATTGTCAAATCGCCAGTAAGAGATGAATTTCCAGCAACTTCTAATCTACCAAACGAACCAGTGTCCGCAGCCTCTACTCTACCAAATGAACCAGTTGAAGTTGATGAACCAGATACACCACCACTTATTTCAATTCCTGTTGCTAAAGTTTTACCAACATATTGATTAACAGTCATAAAGAGATATTCAGTATCACTTGGATCTGTATTAGAACTCATAAACTGAACAATACCAGTTTTATAATCAAACTGATAGTCATTTGTAGAAACTATATCATCACTACTCAACGAACTTGTTTGTGCACTTGAACTAACATCGGAAGATTTAAATAAAGATGCTAAATACCCTGGAGTAGAATCTTCCGTTGTAGAAGTTGCTAGTCCTGCAAGTGAATATTTTGGTGATACAAAATTTACTTCTTGATTATCATTTATTAACTGTGCTCCTACACCATCATCACTCCCTGATGGATCTAAAAAGAACCAAACTTCATTATTAACATTTGACTTTGTTAATTTATGTCTATACCAATACTTTATAATATTATCAGTACCAACTGTGTGAGTAGAATCTAATTGAGAACTACCACTAAATGGTAAACTAGAAGATGGTATTTTGCTTGCTTGAGTATAAATCTCAGAGGCTTGTAAATCAAGTACATTGGTAAAAGACTCTTGTGCAGTAGTAAGCGTATTATGTGTATACCTACGTGAGGCTAACAGTCTACTTGATTTTGAACCTGAATCTATTTGTCCCATTTCATTCCTTAGCTAAAAGTTAATGTAATTGAAGTTACAGGAGTTGGATCTCCTCTATATCTAAGTATTACATATAATTCATTATCGTTACTATCTAAATATATTCCATCTGCATTTCTTACTGGAACAGTATATTCTGTACTGCTTTTACTTCCACCAGTATTTCCATATAAACTTAATGCATCTGTAAACGGATTTAGATGAAAATCTGCTTGATGTGCTACACTACTTGAAATTAAATTACTTGTCAATGCTGAAGGGTCGTATATTCTTGCTACTGATAATTCACTAGTTGTTCCACTTCCACTTGCGGAACTCTTGAAAAGTAACGCTGCTGCTACTGAATCTGCTGTTGTGTCTTTCCAATTAACTAATGTTGCACCTGCATCTATTGTCATAGATGTTTTTGTATCACTTGTCTGAAATCTTCGTATATAATATTTGTATGAACCAGTTCCATGTCCTTCTGCATACCAATATCTATAACTGCCACTTGGATTTACTAAAAATCCTGGCTTAACTTGTAAATCTTGTTCACCTATAACACGACTTGCAACAGCCCTCGTTGTACTATATGTTGTAGTAAAAGCATCTCCGTTAAATCCCAATACATTATTATTCAATTGTATTCTAAAACTTTCACCTGTGAATGCTTCACTTGTTCCTGTCAAAGCCCCACCATCATATCCTTGATATCTTTGATAAACGGCCATCGAACCACTTGTGTCTGGTTGTGCAAATGAACTTGCAGTATGATAGAAAAATGTATAAGTTGCTAAATTAGATCGAGTTGATTCTCTATTTCTACCTCTCGGTTTAACTGTAAATGTTGAATCACTCACCCCTGATTGATTTACATTTTCTCCTGTTGTTCCACTAAGCGTATATGTAGCATTAAATCTTACAACGTCTTGTCTATATGGAACTGTAGATGTTGCTCTAACCGAACCACTATCAGATGCCCAAACTGCATTTGCTGTTTGTATTGTTCCACCACTTGTACTTACATCATATACTCCAGACGTAGCTACCGACCCAACACCAACTGAACCTATAGTATCATCTACTATTGTTGTTGATGCCGCATACATTGGATTAAACAATCCACGAATTGAAGCACTTACATGATAAGTAGAACCACTCAAATACGGTGCACCACTCAAACTTCTACTTGTCGCAGTTAGATAACTCTGTGTTACTTGTGATATAGCTAACGTATTAGTCCCAACATTACTATCTATTTGGTCAATTGGTGCCCAAAAATTATTCTTACCTGTTCCATCAACTAACTGATAATTTCCTGAACCAGTTGCGATTCCAACTTTTAAACCATGAAAGTTATAATAACCACTTGATGATACAGAAGTAAAATCATTTACTAAACTTGCATTTGAACCAGTATATCTTCTTGTCAGAGAACCACTTAAAGTTTTACCACCAACATCTGCAAATTTACCATCTTGGTACGCTGCTGGTATAACTGCAGCTTGTGAAGTATTAATTTTTGCTAAAGTTAATCCATTTGATGTACCGAATGTACTGTTTGTTAAATTCAATACAGACTGAGTTGTAAATGTATTTGATGAAGATGGATTTGCAATACTTCCTGTATCACTAAATGATTGTGTTACATGCACTTGAACTTTAAATTCAGTTTCAGCGCTGTTTGTTAATCCACCCAACCCAATTAATTCAGTATCTACAGATGAACTAACAATTGTAGACCCACCACTATTTGAATCAAAATCTATATAATAATCTGGTCCATTATCATGATATACTGAAATACCACTAAAAATTGTTGTCCCTGCAGCCACCCATTGTTTAGTAACCAAATATTTCATTGTAGCATTAGTACTATCATAACTTTGTGGTAAATAACCATCTACACTATCTGTACTACCCAAACTAGTTTCATTTGTATCTACACTTGCATATGTTTTTGTATTTGGTGCAGCATCTGCAACATCTAAAGAATGACTTAAAACTCCTGACATAAACCTTAATATTTCAGATACATGAGATGTATTATCAAAATTATTAAAATAACTACCTTCTAAATTACTACCCCATAAATTAGATGTTGGATGACCAGTTGTAATATTAGTTGTTGTTATAGTTGTAGAACTTGTTACTGCATTTGTAGCTGTTATTGAACCAGAAATATCAGTACTACCAGTAATTTCGTGTGTATTATCAGATTTTAATCTTAATTTTACATTAGAATCTGTCTCTCCATCTATTCTAAAAAGTATTGTACTATTAGAACCATCAGCATCAATGTCTGCAGACATTGTAAGGTGTGTATTTTTAGTATTAATATCGCCAGCCGGTATCCACGCTGTTCCATCATAAAGTTTTAATAATCCATCGGTTGTATTAAAATACATCATGCCCTTTGAAGTAGTTCCAAGACTTGATGGATCTGCAGAAGCTGATGGTAACATCATTCCTTTTTTATCGCCCATCAAAATTGTCAATGAAGCAGATGGGTGTGGATTTGCAACTGACCCTGTTCCACCAATAACTACTTGATTACTTATAAGTGATTGCGTAGAGCCGGAAAATGAAAATGACCCTGTTAATTTAGGATCTAATTGTTTACTGTCTATTAATGCCATACATTATCTCTTGTTTTTTTCTTCTTTCCCACCAAACAGTTATAGATTTAGAAATTTTCTTTTTATGTTCAATAGTTTTGGGTTGTTTCATTTTTTCAATTGTTTCTAATGTAAGTCTTCTATCCATCTGTGCGCAAGATTTACATACACTATTATTTCCTACTGCACGATCAAAAGTGTCCTTTCTTGTATAAGTAATCATTCTACTACAATCAGGACACTTACGATTTTTTCTATCTTGCCAATGCCGTTTTCTCATATCAACTATAAATATCAGAAAATAGTAAAAGAAAAGTGGTGATCACGAATTAAATTTGCCCCAACCAACTATTTCATCATCCGAAGTTAAATTGTATCCTATATTAGCATTATTTACTATTAAATAAAGTTTTGAACCACTTTGCTCTATATTCAAAGCATTATGTTCCATGTATTGTCCATTTAAGAAAAAGAAAAAATCGTCTTCGGCAGTGTCAGTTATTCCGGTTGGTGCTGAAGCTGTTGCTGCAGTAAAACTTGCAGAGCCTGCACTTATAAAACTGCCAGTATGAGTAAAACATTTTCTAAAATATGTGTGTGGAGTTGATGCTTGTGAATCTGTATAAGATTTTACAGCATTTTCGGTTGGTAAATCTGTAGAACTTCCATCTGTCAAAGACGTATCATTTGACATAGAACTAGCATTATATTGATTTAATTTAAATGAACCAGATAACAATACACTACCTGTTCTATGATGTGTATCTGCTGTATCATTACCAAACGAAGTTGAACCAGAACTATTTATTGTTGCTGATGACGTTATTTCACCACGAAGAAGTTTTGCAGTTATAGTTCCACCTACAGTAGCATTACCTTGAACATTTAAATCACCCGATGCTGTGACAGATCCTGTTATACCAAAGGTAAAATCGGTAGAACCACTAATTCCACCAATTGTTAACTTATATTCTGTACTTCCATCATTAATAATAGTAGGTATAGAAGAACTTATATTTGTAAACTCTACATTAGACCCCGTTCCTACTGCCTGTGGTATAGCAACTGTATATACTACTCGTTCTAGACCACTAAATTCTGTACCACCATTTGTAACAGTTACATAATCGCCGGCACTTATTACAATTGGGTTTTTTGTTATTATGTTTGCCATAAAACATTACCTATGAATTCCATTTACCCCAACTAAGTATTTCATCATCTGATTCTAAATCATAACCTATACTTGAGGTGTTAACTTTTAATAAAAGAACCGATCCTGACTGTTGAATTGCTATAGCATCATGCTCCATATATTGTCCATTAATAAAAAATACAAAATCATTTTCATTAGTAGCTGTTAATCCAGTTGGAGCCGACGCCGTTACTGCTGTAAAACTTGCAGTTGCTGGAACTGTGATTGAACTTGTAGTTTTTACAAAAGTTTTTCTAAAATATGTATTTTGATTTGAAGTTTGATTTGTTACATATGTTTTTACTGCATTCTCTGTAACCAACGCTGTTGCACTACCATCTGTTAATGACGTATCATTTGAAATTTCATTAACTTCATATCCATTTAATTTTAATGATCCAGACAGTAATACACTTCCAGTAAAATTGTGAGTATCATCAATGGTATCCCCAAATATTGTTGAACCACTTGTAAAAATTATAGAACTTGAAACAAATTCAGTATGAAATTCTTGTGCAGTTAATGTTCCAGAAATAACAGCATCTCCAACAACTGTTAAATTTTTTGTAGTTGATAAAGAGCCTGTAATGTAAAAATCACCACCACTTACACCACCACCAGTATATGTTAAAACTTCACCTATTAATAATCTACTAGCTGATGTTTGATTAAATGTAACATTTGAAGTTGTTGAAACGTCCTGACCTATCGAAATTACGTGTTCAACTCTACTACTTCCATCAAATTCTGATGAAGCATTTGTAACAGATACACCAGTTCCTTCACTTAAAACCAATGGATTTTCAAGAGTTACTGCTACTTTACTTGTAGGTGTTCCTTTACCAACTGAACTTACTTCCGTTACTTCTTCATCTATAAACTGTCCTGCTTGTCCCACAGGCTTAGAAATTGTAACATCTGTTTCCATTCCAAATATTACTTTTTTTGGAGTTAAATATTTTTGAGTTGTTGGTCTATGTTCAAAATTAGATTCTGGAAGTAAATATCCACGCAAAGTTACAGAAAAGTTAGTTTTAACAAATCTTTCTGCATCTGTAACCTCAGAAGTATCTGTAAAAGTATCAACTTGAGTTCTAAATCTCATTTTTTCCGGATCACCCCAATATGCTCCAGCTGAATAGTTTACTCGTTCAACAATTTTATTCATCTGTTCCATATATGAAGTCCAAATAATAAAATCATAAGATATTGTTACATAATCAGGAAAAGTTACATTATAATATTCTTTTTGTGGAAATGTTCCAATTTGAGTTGAAAAATTATCATAACGATTTACATCTGAAAATTTCTTTTCAAATGTATAAAAAAGATGTGGATTATTTGCATCTAATTTATCCTGTGGAATCATATCATCTCGTGCAATAGAAGTCCGTCTAAATGCAATAACTGGAACAATAATTTGTCTTTTCTTGTCCCTCATAAATCCAGTCTTTTGAATTGAATTCCATCGTTCTGGTGAAGCATACATAGTAGGTACTTTTACGTGTTCACCATTATCTTCTACTGAAGGTTTTATTACATTTTCAAAATAAAATAAAATAGCAGAATCTATATCTACAAGATTAACAGATAATGTTTTTGATGCATCATCCGACCGCTTATATTGATATCCTCTATTTAAAATTCTTTGTTTTCTTGGTATAGGTTTATTGTTATATTTTACTGTTACTGGCATTATACACTTCTCACACGTTCAATATTCAATGTTGCCATTCTTGATAAGAAAGTAGAACACACAACAGAATGATTAAAATCTGTTTGACCTCCCACTAATTGATTCTCATTTATAGATGATACTTCCCAATATCCACTATTCCAATCTATAATATCACCTATCTCTATTACAAAACTAATATCTACTAATTCTTGTCTTACAAAAGAAAATACAGCAGCTTGTGTTAAATCTGGCCCAAATTCATTAGTCTCTGTTGCTTGGTCATCTGCTGCTATTAAACAAGTAATTTGAACTCCTGGACTATAAACTTTTCCTTGAGCAGACTCTCCATACATATTTACCTCTGTATCATATACAGATACTTTATAAACAACAACTTTTTGGCTTATTATTCCATCTTTACCTTTAGATAAATTACCCAAAAGTTCTTTGTTAAACTTGTCAAATGTATCTATATCTTTTTGTGAAAAGAATCTTGAACTATGTGCCATTATACTATCCTATGTAAATTGGCCAAGGTATTTTTTGCAATTTCTCCTGTAAAAATTCAGCCTCATCTTTATCTGCTTCAAGTAATGCTCTACGACTTGTTTGTTCTAACATTTCTCTTAATTGTGTCATTAAAATTTCTTTTTCTGATGCAGATTCTGCTCTCAAAGTATCACCATCCAATGTTGTTTCAGCATTTGGAATTGGTATAGCACCATACTTACTCCTAATCATACCTAACAATTCTTTACATAGTGCTAACCCATATTTTCTAATCCATTGTTTTCCAACATCATTAATCTTTGAAAAAACCATATTATTATATGGAACATTTGAATAATCTGTTATTCTACCATCTGCACTTCCACTATATTCTGTAAATAAAGGATCATCACTATCTGATGTATTAACATAATCAAAAAATAAAGTATAATCTTCTTCTGGATTAGGAAATACTCTTAATTTATTGTTTATCAACTGAAAAGAATATGTAGATTTTCTAATAGAATCATTCAATTCTATTGCCTGAACTCTTAACAAATCTTCAAAAAGAGGCATCAATGTAAATGAAACTGCTGGTGAATAATTACCAAACCCAAATCCTTCAATTAAATTAAGAGTTCCATATCCTGTAGTAGCATATGGGTCAAAAAATCTTTGAATAGCTGGTTTTGGGTTATGAAAAACTCTTTTTACTTCTATAGAACCACTTGTACTTCCATCTACAAATAAAGAATTTATATCATATTCTTGAGAACCACTTACTATACTCAATGATCCTTGTTTCCAACTTACATTTCCACCAACTCCGGCAGCTGTTCCATACGTTTTTGACATATATATTTGCCTTCCTAATGTTGGTGTAACTCTTTTATGTGTAAGATTGGATATTGAACTCGTTTTTTGTCCCTGTAAGGTTAATAGGTTATCTTTTATATTAAATTGATTAACTTGTGCTGAATATTCAGTAACGGATTCTTCAAAACAAGAATAAAAAGATCCAGATTGTAATTCCACATCCATCATTGGATAACCTAATCTTCTTGCAGCCCAATCAGAAAACTTATCAGCAGATGAAGTAAAATCATTATCCGTATCGTATAATCCCCAGGGAGTATCGCCGGAAGAAAATGAACTACTTCCTTGCCAAATCGTTATTGCCATAGAATTTCTCCTAAATTAAATACATTTATTCACTAATAAATATAAGAACAGATAATTATTGATTTTTTGCATAACAAAAAAGGGGAACTGAATAAACAGCTCCCCTTTCCGATTTAACTCTTATTTAAGTTAACTAACTATTAGACATAGTTAATGTCAGCTACGATCACTTTACCAAAGAATTCCGGACGCACGATTTTCTTCGCGTATCTAGTCATCACACCCTTACGAGGTGTAAAGTTCTTAGGATCGTACACCAGAGGTGTCATGATAAGAGGAACATACGGGGCGTAAACCGCTCCAGTTTCCAAGAAATTACTTCCGCGGAAACCAATAAGAACCACATTCTCAAACTGATATGGGTTCTTGTAAACCGTAAACCGATTGTTCAACAAACCAACTTTCTGTACACCCATTGCGTACTGTTTGGTTGTTGAATCACCATCCGCAGATGTTGCGTATCCAGGAATAGATTCAAGAACGGTTGCAGTTTCAGGTGAAACAACTATCCAGTTAGCACCACCACGTAGTGTTTTCTGGTGAATTGTATTAGAAACTGACTGTATCTTGTTTCCAAGTGTCTGGAACCAATCGCCCTTAGTATAAGCATTAGATGGGCCTGAGGATTCTACAAATAATGATGTTAATGAATCATATTCATATCCAACTCTTGCGCTCCAACGTTCTGTCCGTGCGAGAGCATTTGCGCGAATCATATCAAGAATTTCAAGATCAATTTCCATAGAAACATATTCACTTAAAAGGCTTGTAAGTTCCGCTTCGGCATCAACACTATGATAAGCATTGAGGTCTTGTGCTAACTCAGGTGTCCAAACAGCTTTCAGCTTACGAGTTTTCGCAACGATTGCGACTGACCGTAATGCTATATCAAGCTCTGGAATACCCACGTCTGTCTCAGGATTCGAAGTCAATCCGCTGGATGCTTCAAAATCACCACGGCCTGTATCAGTTGGCGCTTTATGATAGCGGACTGTAAATGTCGCAGTAGGACTTGTAGCTTCCTTGACGATAAAACGAATTTTATTCGCTGAACCATCTGACGGTGCAACTTCTGTACCTGAACTGTTCAAGATTTTAGTATATGCCGGATAATACGCTGTAAAAGCTGTAGATCCAGTAATTTCAAAAGCTCGAACGCCTTCCTTATCAGGATTTGAAAAGGTTGTCAACAGAACATCGTAATACTTAAAACTACTACCTAGCGAAGATGACAGGTCTGGCTCGTAATCTACCATAGCCCAAGTTGCTGAACCACTGTGTTTACCACCTGATCCCGTAACGCCTGTGCTGGCTTCATTAATGGAATATCCAAATGTACCGGCACCATAAAGACCCTGCGAAGCATCGCCAGATCCCGATGTAACACCAAAGACTTGATCTCCCTGACCAAATCCAGGCTGTCCTGTACCGTATTTGAAATCCAAATAGAAAATCAGGCCTGAAGGCAAGTTCATCGGTTGAACAGAAACAAATTCCTGTGCGGCGAGTTCACCAAAAATCTTCCTAACCAAAGGAAGGGCAACTCCACTCCACTCTTCAGAATTTGAAGCAGTTCCAGTACTGGAAGCTTCATCAATTAGCTGGCGTGCCTGGTTTTCTAATAGACATGCCATGCCATGAACTCTCTGTTCTTCATCTATGCCTTCCAGTAATCCGGTAGGCTCCCACTTGTTAATCAAACCACGAGTTTCCTCTAATCGCTGACGATATGGATTAAATCCATCCATCAACTTTTCGACTGTTAATAGGTTTTTACTATTACTCATTGTTTTTCTCCAAAATAATATTAAAGAATTCCAGCCAACTTCTGAAACCGTGCTTTCAACTCAGCTCCTTCTGCAAGAACTTCTCCCTGCTTTTCGGATTTTGTTGAGGCAACAGCTTTAGATGCTGAACCTTTGTGTTCTTTAATTTCAACTTTCTTATCTGACGAACCATTAAATGTTTCAGCAAGTGTAGAATAAACTAACTTAACTTCACGTAAGTTATGTGCTCTATCAAACGTTTCCACAACTTTCATTTTCTGGTCATTGGAAAGTCCAAATGCCCGGAAAAGTTTATTTGTGAAAAGTAGTTTTGCATTAAGCAAATTAACTTCATTTAATTTGGTACGTAGATACTTAACTACATTGCGGTGTTCCTTTAACTCATCTTGCAATGCTTTAACTTTATTAGAAGTTTCTTCGACTTCATCTTCCTCAGAGAGAGCTGCAATGACTTCTTCAAGATCAATTTCTTCTTCGACCTCTTCTTCTTCCTCATCATCTTCTGGCTCTTCTTCTTCAGTGACAACTTCACCTTCACCTTCTTTATGGTCTACAAGATCATCAACAACTTCAGTGTTGTCATCTTCTTCACCTTCAGGTTCATCAGATCCTTCGCCTTCTGGACCCTGTGCTCCCGTTGCAGAAGAGTCGGCCGCTTTAGGATTAACTTTGTTGTCAGCTTTTCCTACGTCAGAAGAAACATCATTTTCGTCAATTTCTTCATCTTCTTCATTAACGCCTTCAGCTTCCAATTCCCGAAGAATTGCTTCAAGGTCAAGTTCTGCGGATTCTTCCACTTCATCCTCTTCCTCTTCTTCATCTTCTTCTTCATCTTCTTCTTCTTCGTTAACTTCTTCTTCGACTTCTTCTTCATCTTCTGGAGCAGGCTCTTCGATTTCTACATCTTCAGCCTCTTCAACGTCCACTTCAACTTCATCTTCCTCATCATCATCATGGTCTTCCTCAATTCCATCTTCTTCAATTTCAGATTGAATTTTCTTGGCTAACATAGATTTTAAACGAGGAGTAAAAGCTTCTTCTAATGCGATTTTAGCATTTTCAAGAGCAGTTTCACGAACTGCTTTTGCATCCGCAATGGCTTCTTTTAAAAGATCATCCATTACTATTCTCCTTAAATTATAATTCCCATTCGACCTAAAAATTAGGGAATAAATTTTATATGGATTTAATATAGTTATTAGAAACTATAATGAAATTTATTATTCGATTACATCACATGATGGTTGAAATAACCGTGATGTGTTTTGTATATATAAATATATAATAACTTAAAAAAAAGACTAAAAATTAGAATCTTTTTTACTTCTAAGTCTTGATATTGCTCGTTGTTCTCTTCTTATTTCAGATGGTTTTCTATAATATTCTTTTTTTCTCAAATCAATTAACAATTTTGATTCTTTAACTATTTTTTTTAATTGTCTTAAAGCTTTTTCTATATTATTATTTTTGACTATAACCGTTATCACAAATCCCTCTTAGTCTGATTCAGTATCTCCGCTCCAATTTGCATCAACATAATTGTAAAACTCTTTTTTCTTATCATCAGGTAATTTATCTGGTTCAGAAACCCCAAATTTCTTTAATGCTGCCATAAAAAATTTCTGGTATTCTGCTTTATCACCTTCAACTTCTTCTACTTCATCACCTTCAAGTTCATCTCCACTTCTATATGAACTTTTCTGTCCCTCTTCTACTTCATTAATATCATAATATCTTCCAAGAATATTACCCATATCTTCATACATAGCACCCATTCTTTCTTGCAATGTATGAGCTTCTGATGCAATTTTTTTGAACTTGTTTGACAAATTGGTTAATTCTTTCATATTTCGATTAACAGTAACTTTATCAAACCAATCATCAGTTTCTTTAAGTGTATGTGCTTTGGCTGTTTTAGCCATATAACTTAACTTTTCTGCTAGCTCCTTTAAATTTGAAGCACCAAAAAGGTCTTTTGATAGAGAATTATAATTAGATACTTCTTTTACAAAAGATTTAATATCAATATCTTCTGCTTCAGTTGTATCACCAAACTTTTCTTTAACAATTCTAGATAAACTAATATCATTTTGCCAAGGACTACGTGATACAACTCCACCTAACATCGCACCGCTAAAGTTTTCCTTTAACAAGTTTTTCAGTTTTATTCTTTTAGCCATAAGTATCTCCAATTCATATATAAATATAAACCTATCTTAATTTTCGTCTAACCGAATATCGTCTAAATCCATCTCTTATCTTAGTCCACAATACTCTCATAAAGGCTCTTTCCCCCTCATGTGCTAATTTAGTGGGGCCCATTTCAATACTTTTTGACAAATCCATAGCATCATAACTTCCACCTTTTACACCATCCATCATTATTTTAATAACTTGTTGAGATGCTTTACCCAAAACTTTTGATATTCTTTTCATATCGGATTCTACTTGGTCTCTTGCTTCAATTGAACTCCACGCCAATTCATTAATAGTTTGTTGTTTTCTAAATCCGTCAGGATGCATTATTTTTCCAAGAAGAATAGATGGATCGTTTGGTAAAGAAACAAATGCACTTTCGGACATTAATTTTTTATATATTGATTTTTTACTCAATTCATCACCTTATAAGCTAATTTAACCATTTTTGGTAGAGGCATTTTATCCATTTGTCTTTGTAAATTAGGATGCTCTTTATAAGCATCATATATTTTTACTATAAAGTTTGCTGTAGTTAAATCTAAACCCTTTTCGTGTTGTTTATTCTTAACAACTCGTTTTGCAATATCAATACCAGTTTCTTTTGCTTCATCTACGGATTCAGTTCTAACATACTTATCTTTACTAAAGTCTGCTTTAAATGGAACTCCCTTCATAGTACCAACAGTAACCTTTAATAAATCTATTACTTGTTTTTTTGACATACCACTAACTATTTTAAGAGCTTTAACCATAAAATTTACATTACCTTCAAATCTTAATTTTTTTCTTTTATCAAATACTGCCCACCACAATCCACCACTCTTTTTAATTGTTCCTGTTTCTTTAGCTTCATTTACAACTTCATTAATATGTGGTTTTGGATATTTTACAAATCTTCTACCAAAACCAGAAATATATGGTTGGTCATTAACTGTAATTCTATATTCTGCCCAACCTTCTTGTTTCTTTAGTTGTTCTGCTTTTTTAAGGATAGCCATAGTCATTTTTTTAAATGTTTTTTTACCTTGATTAGAACTCATAGTCAAAGAAGCCTTTTTATATTTTCTATCTTTAGAATGTTTAAGATATTCTATACCATAAATATTTGCGGGTTCTCCTCGACCATACCCTTCCTTTTTACGAGCTGCATTAATTCTATCTTGTAAAGCGTTCATTCTATCTTTTGCTTTATTACCGACATCTTTCCAATGATCTGCTTTTTTAACATCATCTCCTGAATATTTTCTCATCATTTCATAGGCGTGTCTAATTTTAGTTGTTTCTTTATTCATTTGATTACGTATTTTAGAAATATCTACTTCATTTACAGATTCCTTTTTAAACTTTCTCTCATAATCATCTGAATCATCCATACCTTTACTTAATTTTTTATCTTTATCTTCTGGTTCATCGTCTTTCTTTTCAGGATCATATTCAAAATCAGGTTTTTCAGAATGTTTATACCCATCTTTATCTTCTTTACCTTTTACAGCGAAAGTAGATTCAACTGTTTTCTTCTTAGCTAACTCTTTAGCAACCTTTACAACTTCTTTAAAACTTTTAGACCATCCCATTTCTTTCATATGAACTGCTAATTGACCAAGTACATGACCATAACCTATTCCTGTACCTTTATGTTTACTCGCCCAATGTTTAATTCTTCCTGCTAATTCAGCATCATCCATATCTTCGTGCAAAGCTTTTTCTATAGATTCTTTTATATCTTTAGTACCTGTTAACTTATAACCTAATACTTCTGCGTTTTCTTGTCTCGCCTTTTCAAATTTTTGTCTAGCTTTACCTTTCAACTCACCACCAAATCCTTCTTTAACATCTGATTCTAATTTAGCTTTTCTTTTGATTAATTCTTTTGCAATCATTCTAAAAGTTAATGCAGCTGAACCAGATAATTTCTCATCTGCCATTTGTTTATATTGTTTTACTAATTTTTTTGTTGGAACTGAAGAAAAACTAACTTCATTTACAGCTTCACTTTTAACTTTTTTAGGAAGGCCTTTATGTTTAGTAGAAGCAAAATCTTTAGCCGACTTCTTCTTCATAGATTTGGCAACTTTCTTAACTTTACCAGATACTTTTGAAGGTTTAACAGTACCTTTTTGTAGGCCGTGAACCATTCCCATAAATTTTTGTTGTGCTTTGGAGACAGCTGGCATTAGTTTGTCCTAGGACCATCTTTTTTACGCCACTTTTCATAAATCTTATTATATGTTTTCCACATATCATCTAATTGTTTTGAGATACCTTCAACTTGTTTACCAATTTTCAACATACCTTTATTATATTCATCAGTCATTTTACGAAAATTATTATAGTCATTCCAACCATATTGATCTGACTCTGTATATCCCCAGTCCCACATACCATTATTTTCTAATTGTTTAAATGCGTCATGTAAACTTTTTTGAACTGTAAGTGGGTCAGAACCACCTTGTACTTTTACAGCTTCATTGAGTCTCCACTCACGCCAACGATACATCATATTTTTATATTTCGACATTTTATTCTCCTGAATGGGCGAGGTCTGTTTCTAAAAAAGCTTTTAAAACTCCACGTTTATACAATAGAGCAAGTGCTTTACCTGATTCTCCTTTTTTCACGTGAGTGTTAACATCACCTACAAATCTTTTAATATTCTGTTGAAGTTGTTTTCTTGTCATTACACCATAACCAGGTATTTGTACTTTTGCGTCTAAAGGAGTTTCAACTCCTTTTTGAGGTTTAGTAACTTTAGCCTCTTTCATATTTTTAAGTAATGACTTTAAACTTATCATTTATTTTGCCTTCTTTATAAGAGACATAGCATCTCTCATAAAAGCTGTTACGTGTTTCTTATATGAATCTTTTAGGGGTTTTTGTAATTTAAAATTAACTGTATCTGCTTGAAATCGTTGTTCTAAATCATACATTACCTTACGAAGTTTACCTTCAACAGTTCCTAACTTATGTCCCAGTTTTTTAACTTTAACTACATCTTTTACATCTTCTGTTACAGATTCACAACTACAAGAGGTTGTTCCACCACAACCACAATCATTATGTTTTTCCATAATACCTTTTAATGTTGGTAATGGTTCACCAAACGCTCTATCCCATACAGCCCCTTCTTTCAATAAATTTTTTAATTTAATCATAAGTTTTCTCTCGTTAACCTCTCATTATATCATTAATAATAGATTCTGCTTTACAATATACTCCACACGTTCTACCACTAACAGGTTCAATTCCTTCATTCATGGGATGCATAAATGCTCCGTGTGTTGATGGATTAGAAACAAAGTCAAATGCTATCAATTCAAAATCAGGTTGTACTTGTGTAGTTTGTGCGCCATCTTCAGCTTCACCAATAGTTTCTACTGAACCCATACCTCGTGAACTAATACCAAGTTTAATTCCTGATTTAAATAATTCTTTTAAAATATTACCTGCAGGTGTTCCTAAAACTTCTACTTTACCTAATAGATTATCACCTTCCCAATGCATATCTTTTATATTATGAGAAACATTCTGTAAATTCACTACAGACGACTCTGGATGATCTAATTCACCCATAGCTCTACTTTCTGCTATAAACTCTTTTGCATATTTTGTAGCTTCTCGTTCTAAAATTTCTTTCGGATATATTCTACCATTTTGATTTTCTGCTTCTGCTCTTTGTAAAACTCCGCGTACAATCAATTTTCCATCATTTTTTTTCATGGATTCAGTAATTTGTTCCTGTCTTACCTCAAATGGTAAGTAATCTACTATAAGTTGTCTCATAATTACACCTAACTCCGTGTTCTAATAATCTCGTCTTTTAAAGTCTCTAATTTTCGTATCCACTTATCTATAAATTTAATTGTTTCAACTTTATTAGGTTCTTGACCTTTTATTTTAGTCTCTTCAATTAACCAGCGGCGTTTTAAATTAGATAGACTTAAAAGCTTTCCCAAAAAATTAAGTCCATCCTCATTCCAAGATGGCTTGTTCATAATAAAGATTAATAAAGTTGACCGACTTTATTTGCTAACTTTACTAATCTCTCACTAATTTTTCTCATCGCTTTATGTGTATTCTTCCAATATGATCTCGAATCAACACCCATCTCATTCTTTAATCTTACATTCATCTTTGTCAATTTATCAATTTCTGCAAGATGGTCTCGAATCTCTCTCATAGAATACCCAATTTTTTGTTTTGCTGTTAGAGTTTCATCATTTCTGTAATCGTGGTATTTACCTTCATTTACTTTACTATATCCAGTAGAATTAGTTGCTATCTTATTTTCTTTTTCTTTATCTTTTTTCTTTTTTCCCTGGAATGCATAAGGTGTTTTAGGTGGACCTTCTCCACCATCAATTGCACCTGTTACAGAAGCTTCGTGTAATTTTAACTCCTGCCTGATAACTTCTCTAATAAATTTTCTTAAAAGTTCAACTTTTGTGGACATTTTCAAGCTCCTTGACAAGTTCATAATATCTCATTAAAGTTAAAACCTGTTTTTCATTAACAAGTTTACCTCTTGTTAAATTACTTATCTGATTAATCGCTTCGGTTAATTTTATTTTAGTAACTTGATCAGTTACTTTTGGTAAATTAACTTTTAATTCTGTTTCAAGCTTTTGTGCTTCTTCATCAACAAAGTCACGTAAAGAATTTGTATTACTAACATTATTAATATAATTTTTTAATAGATTTTTTTGTGCTTCATTTAATGTCTTGTATTTTTGATTAAATTTATCTACAAGAATTTCGTACGCCAGTAACCTTAAATCTTTATCTGATTTATTATATTCTTTTAAAACTTTTTCTTTAGCTTCTTTAGAACTAACTTTCTTACTTGTAATATGTTCTAAAATAGTAAATTTAGAATCTATAACAGCTTCTGGATTAAAAATTATAGGAGTACTTTCAACTAAAAATATATTATATACTGAAGCTAATAGTCTATAGTTAGTAATACGGCCGTTAAAAAAATCACTTGCGTTATAATTTTCTTTTATTTCTTTGATTAAGTTATATTTTTCACGACGAAGTTTAGAATTACTTAATCTCTGTCTTGATTCTAAGACAGCATCAAGTAATTGACTTGCTCTATTCTCAGATTCGTAATGTTTTTCTAAAAGTAAACGGTATAATTGGAGTTCTTTTCCAAGTTCACTATTTTCATTAAAGTATTTTTTTACTATCTTTACTGATTTTGTACTTTTACCGGCCAATACGTCTGCCGTTATCTGTCTTGTTAATAATTCAAAAAGAATACCTGTATTCTTTATCTTTGAATGTTTTAGTTTTCGAGCCATTATCCATTACTCCACTGTTTATAGTACGTCATAAATAAATATAAAGTTACACAATAATTAGTCAGTTGATATATCGTCATTTAAAGAACTTACCTCATTCTTATACTCTTCTTCAACTTCTGATGCTTCATTTATTATTTTTTTCTCATATTTACCAAAATTCATTGATTTTTTTAGTTTATCATAGTGTGCTAATGCTAAAGGTTTTCCATATTTACGTGAACTACTACCGCCTTTTTTCATATCGTGAGCTCCCAATGGGTCTCTACCTCTTGCACCACTATCTTTTCCATATTTACCACCTTCTTTCGGTCGTCCTGCACCGTCCCAACCTCCAGGTGGTGAACCACCTTCAGGACCCAAATCATTTAATTCATGACCTGTTCTACCCATTGCTAAATCAGATGGTGATCCTACTGATTGTCCACTTTCTGCTGGGTCATTACCTTCAGTCTCAATTTGATCTCTTCTATATTTAGTTCTGTAATCTAAAACCTTCTGTTTATCCATTTCTACAATTTCTTCTTCTGTAAATCCATAAATATTTTTATAAACCCATTCTGATGAAACGATACCGTTACTAATCATATCTGTAGCTAAAGAAGTTTTCTTGTCCCATAATTCAAGTTTTTCTTCTTCATAAATAGTAGATGGATTCGTTAATTCTAATTCAAAATTAACTAAATCTGCGTCTGTATATCCTTGTGCGTACAAATGAACTATAGCTATCTTTGTTAATTCAGATAAAGTTATTCGTTGAACTCTTTCAATAGTACGAGCAAATCTAACATCCTCTGCTGCTAATGTTGCTTTTGAACCTACTTCCTCTTCATATCCAAGAAATGCTTTAGGAATACGAAGTGAAGATAATAATTTATTTTTCAAATATTCAATGTCTTCTGTTGCTTCATAAGTTAATCCAGGTAGTGAATCTATACTTGTTCCACTATCACCACCACGAACTGGTAAGAAGAAATCTTCAGTAATATTTTGCATGTTATATTTTAAATTGTAATCACCTGTTCCTTCTTCTACAACTGGAGCCTTTTTCATTTTATTTACAATTTTTTGCATATAGTTATCAACTTCTGCAGGTGGAATATTACCAATATCAATTTTAAAAATTCTTTTTTCAGGTGCTCTCATAATTCTATGAATTAACATAGCGTCTTCCATAAGAGTTAACTGTTTCCAAATTTTACGACCACCTTCAACTTGTGATTTACCGTATGGGAGATAATTAGAATCAGATAGTAATCTAAAATGAGCTACTTCATAATTTTCTAACTCTTCTCTCGTACTTGACTGTTCAGATTTATATCTATGTTGAGATGTCATAGCTTCTATTAAAAATTTAACATACTCAGGATTTTCTGGATCCAGTCCTTCTAATCTTGACACATCATAAACTGATAATGGGACTACATTAGTAATACCATATTTTTCATCAATTTCTAATTTTAAAAAGAAATCACCATATTTACACATATTACGAACCCAAGGCCAAAGATTAAATTCAATGTTAATAATATCATAAAATAAATTATGTAATATTTCTTTAATTTGATTGTTATCTGTTTTAATTTCTAAAACTTCTCCATACTCAGATTTCATTGTAGACTCATCTGCGTAAATATCAAGTGCAGAAGAAATAATTGCGTCATTATCCATTGATTCATAATCTTTAAACAAATTCAACCTCATTGACTTCGTTAACATCGAATCTGAATAACCACTCAAACCTGATCCTGTGAATATTTTTTGATATCTATCAATAAGATTGCTTCTTGCTGTAGATTGTGTTCGACTCGTATCGGCAACTTTTAAACGTTTACCTCCTACATTTCTAACAATTACATTTGTTGAAAATAGTCTTCGTAATCTACTTCTTAATGTTGTATCAGCCATTTTTACCTCTTTAGTTTATTAACCATTCTAACGATTCTTGTTCTTTATTTACATCCATAACCCAAGAATCATTTTGATTATCCATTGGTGTATAAGCGCCTTGATTTGAATTAATACCGCTTACAGCTTTCTTTTGTAATTCAATACCTTCAGCTCGTAATCTAAGAGCAGTTTCTCTAATCCACAAACCCATTGCATAAGACATAACTAAATCATCGTTATAGCCTCTCATAGCTTCTGCTCTATTACCATTATAAATAAATACAAATAATTCATCAATAAGTCTCTGTGAATGTACTATTGATAACTTCTCTCTAAAAAATTCTTCTAATTTAGCTATAACTAACGGTCTTGTTTTCTGTGTTAAAGTAAATCCTGGTATTATTTGTTTTTCCATTCTATTAATTTTATTATTTATTTGTTTATGTGTATCCACATATCGTAAATCTTTTGACATATAAAATAAATTCTCATATTCTCTGTCAATTACTTGTTGTATAGCAGCCCAACCAATATTATTATTTTCAATTACTAACAATGCATTGTTATATTCTATTGCCATATTTACTAATAAGTTACCATAATCTCTTGTACTTAAACGACCTTTATATTCTGCTACTTGTTCTACGCTTTCTAATTCAAGTATATGAAATGCCGAATAATCTGTTGCATCTCCTCTACTAACATCTGCACATATTATATAATCTTTTGTATAATTAGCTGGTTCCCATATCCATACATTACTATCAATACCCCGTTTTTCAACTGGGTCTTTAATTTGTGTAGTTCTGTATTCTTCTAAAATAAGACCGTCAATTACTGATTGTCCAGAAGTGATAAAATCACAATCACATTCTTGAGCCGCTAATGTAGGACCTAATAATTTATCTTGTTCATCTCTCCACTCTTGATCTCTATCAGGATGTAATGTCCAATGTAATCTTGCAAAATTAAAATCATTCAATCCGTCTTCAGCCTCTACCCAAGTTTTATGAAACCAATTTCCAACACCATTTGGTGTAGATAATGTAATACATTGACCACCTGTAGAAAGTGTCTGTGACGCTGCAGCCCATATTGTATCAATCTTATCAATAAATGCCGCTTCATCTAATACTAATAAAGATAATGCTTCTGAACGAGCGCTGTCTTCACCACTTGAAACTGCTTTTATTTGAGAACCATTTTTATACCTTAATGACAACTTATTATCTTCAACACATCTTTGTTTTAACCAACTTGGTAGATTAGCATGCATCACTCTAACTTTTGTTACTAAATTTTTGGCAACCTCTTGTTTAGTAGCAATTACTAATATATTTTTATCTTGATGAAATGTCATCATCCAAAGCGAATAACCAGCTGTAATAGTTGACATACCCAACTGTCTTGCTTTCAATACAATATTAAAGCGGTGTTGTACTAAATCTTCAACTACTTTTTCTTGAAAATGATATAAATGAAAAGGTATCTTTCCCTGTATTGGGTGTTGAATTACACAATACTTTTTCATAAAATAAACAGGATCTGAAGCGCACTTTATGTACTCCTGTTTAATTACATCTTTTATCTGTCCTTTGGAATTACGTTCCATATTAATATACTACGTGTACAATTCCACCACTACCACTTACTTGTTTTACACCAATTTCATATAATGTTTTTAATGTAAAAGCTGAAGCGTCAACCGCGTCACCATCAACAGGTGTAATAAACATTTCACCTGCAGCTGCCTCTTGTACTATAAATCCACTTGAACCTGCCAATGAAGCAGTGTACCACGTTGAACCAGATGTTTGACTTTTAATTCTACTAAACTTAGCGTCATCTGATATAGTAGCCGCTTTATGACTTGATACATCAGTTTTACCGTGCGATCCTCGTGAAATCGTAGAACCGTATGCATCAGTTGTTATATTTGCCATTTAATTTCTCCCAAATAATTAATATTCATGTATATATAAATATTCTATGTTAAAGAATCCTCTACTTTTTGTAAATGTTTTAAAGCCTCATCCGCCTGTTTTTTAAGTTGTTTAAAGTTACCTTCCCAGTTTTCTTTATCAACTGTATATCCATCTGCAGCTACCTGATTATAAAATGTCGGTATTTCTTGTTTTTTAAACTCTTTAAGTTTTTCTATTTCATCTCTTATCCATGATAACTTATTTTGCTTTACTTTTTCTTGTTCCCACTCATTATATGTACCGTCAATTCTCATTTTATTTTCTACTTTTATTTGACAATCAAAACAATGTTGATATAAATACCACATTTTTTCATCTAATTGTCTTTTCATTACTTTTTTACATTCTGAACAGAACCAAGGCATCCTAGCTTCTTTAGTCACTTCTAATTTTTCATCAACTCTTTTTTGTTCTATTTCTTTTTCTTTCTGTAATTTCTTCTTAAATTCTAAATCTTCTTGTGGAACAAAAATTCTCTTTTCAGGTGTTTCTCCCCTTAAAATAGACTGCATCGCCTTATTTTGTCGTACTCTTTCTCTATATCCTGACATAACTAAAAATTTAATAAACCTACAATCTGATTTACAGGTGCAAAAGCTCCTGTAAACTTGTAAGTATTACCTTTATATTTAAACACTATACCTTCTGATGGTACAACTGATGATAATCCACCTATTTTTTCTAATTTACTTAACTGTTGTTTTAAAGTTTCTATCTTTTTAATATCACCACCACTTTTTACTGTTTTAATTGCATTAATTACATCTTTTCTTATTTTTTGTACTGCGGCCTTAGGTGATGCTGCTAAATAACCACTTATATTCTTTAATATCTCTGCACCCACATCAAAAAACAATACTTCAAACGGTTTCATATTCTGTTTTACCCATTTTTGATGATCGTTTTTATCAAATGCAAGTGCCCAATTTAAAAATTCTTTATTCTTTATATCTTTTTTCATCATTTGTACTTTATACGATTTATCAAGGAAAGCCCATCTTTTAGTCAAATTAACTAAAACTCTATTTGATATTTTATACTTATGTTGTTTTGACGCATTAAAGATAAATTCTTCCCAAAATGACTGATGATATTTAGATAATGTATCATTGTCTTTTAATTTGTATTGATTTTGTAACTTCTTTAATTTATTTAAATAAACTTTTTTCTTTTTCCCAAAATCTTGTACTTTAGGTACTTCTAAAAAGTGTGGTTTACCTATCGCATAATGTTTTTGTACATGCTGATTAACCTGTTTAATCATTCCCGCTAACATACGAGCTGAATCTTTAGCTTGTCCTATCGCAGTACCACTTTCATTATATTCCAATGTCCCATGAAATACTATTTGAGCTTTATCATAATCTATTACATTAGCAGATGCTGGATATATAACTTCAAGATTCATCCATCTTTTACCATTACCAAAAACTTTTTCTTTTTGTTTATCTGATAATGAACTTATAGATTTATTTAAATCTTTCATTGCAAAAACAAAAGCATCTTTAATATCACCTCTACCTGCAAATTTAGAGGCGACACCTTTAATATCCATTGCTGTTGAACCGAAATTCTTTAACTGACCTTTGTTTCGTGCTGTAACTAACTTTCCTTTTACCCAAGAAACCATTAGATTCTGACCATCAAGTTTCTCAGTAACATTATCTTCACGACTAAGCTGACCACCGAGTCCTATAATAACTATGTTCTTTAAATCCGAAAATGTAAGATTTTTGTCATCAAAGGGATGATTCATATGTCCATATGCTCCGCCCATTAATAATAACTCCTTTCCGTTATACGGTTTATTTGTAACTAATAGATTTACATATTCTGTTAAATCTAATTTTTCTTTCATTGACATCTTTTTATCATATGCGTCATTCTTC
>Ga0080013_1001246_pt1 | contig 34337 bp, 40 predicted proteins | sample ETNvirenome_6_85_FD_69236 | JGI IMG/M metagenome (GOLD analysis project Ga0080013, IMG submission 69236) | Marine viral communities from the Pacific Ocean - ETNP_6_85 (SPADES assembly) (version 2) | ecosystem: Environmental > Aquatic > Marine > Oceanic | place: Pacific Ocean | collected 2013-06-19
AAAGTAGAAGATACTATGGAAGATTGGGAGCAAATGTTGGCAATGAGTTGTTGTGATCATAATATAATAGCAAATTCCAGTTTTAGTTGGTGGGGAGCATATTTTAATGAGAACCCTAATAAAATAATTTGTTATCCAAGTATTTGGTTTGGTCCAGCAATGGGACATAAAATAATGGATAATTTGTTTAAAGATAATTGGGTTAAAATTATTATTTAAAAGTATTAATATTTTACCAATAACAACCATTTTCCACTGATTTATAATTTGGTGGTTTATATTCATCAGGTATGGTTGTAATCCAATTTTCATCATAAGGTAAATTACTATGAGTTTTTTCTCGTGATGATAAAATACCAAAAAAGGTTTGAATGCTACCACCTAAATAAATTGCGTCTTTATTAAGTTCACTATGTATTTTATGACATAACATATGTCCATAACAACCACATCCTAATAATGCAATATCAAAATCAATGTCTTTTATTTGATTAAAAATTGCTTCTAATGTTTCATGATAATTATTATGTGGACCATTATTTAAAAAACAATAAGGAAACTTAATCGTATGTAAAGATTTTATTTGAGGAAATTTATCATAAATTTTATATACATTACCAGATTGATATTGTTTTTTTATTAATCCATCAAAACTGGATATAGCCAACACCTTTTTATTTTTGATATGATTAAATATACTATCTATTCTATCATAAAAATGCGTTTCATTTAATAATTGAAAATTTATAATATTATATTTATTAAAAAAACTAGCTTTATATTTATCAAGCAAAGATTTCATATTATTACCTAAATAAAATTGTGCTTTCTCACAATTTCCAACACTTACTTCAAGGTGTGTTATGAATTCAAAAAAATTTTTATTAAAAGCTGTTTTATCAAAATTAAAACGATTTCCCAAAACTGTTTTATCATAATAACCAGCTGTTGTATAAAGCCAATTTGTAAAATTTAATAACATATTACTTAATCGTTTTTTTATATGGAGTGGTTCATTTCCATAGCGTAATATATAAGCTATTAAAAGTAAATGAGATTCAGTATTACCTAATCGAACAATTTTCATATACAAACATATATTCTAATATTTTTATATAATTTATATATATTTACTATATTAATTAAATGAAACTTTTAACCAAAGTTTTATCATAAAATAATGGATGATTTGTTTGAAGAACAATGGTTGAAAATTATTGTCTAATATAAAAAGCATCACCCCAACCAAAATTTCCACACATTTTACAAGCAACTCTAATAAAACCCTGATTTTTTAAAAAATCATCAATTTCCGATAATAATGCACAATCCTTATAAACCTTTTCAGTATTTACTTCTGTATAAATATATTGAATATGGTTTATATAATCTCCCATACTTTTTAATGCATCTAATTCTTTTCCTTGAATATCTAAATTTAAAAAATTTAATTGTTCAATTGGAATTTTATTATTTTTAATAAATGTATCTAATCTTGTTGTTTTTAGTTTCACTTTGTTAATCATTTTAACATGAGGATGATGCTTTGAATGTGTTCCAAAGTTTAAAATTGATGAACTTTGACCGTTATCAGCAACATTAAAAGTTACTACTTCGTCATTATTTATATCAATTAATGCTTGATATATATTTAAATTTTTATTTTTTCCTTTCATTAATTTAACCTTATCTTCCATAGCTTCAACCCAATATATATTTTTATTATCAATATTATGTCGTAAATAACTATTTTGTTCTTCACATTCGTGAGCACCAATATGTAATACTCCTTTCAAATTTAATTTAAAATGATCTACTAATACATTTAATGGTATTAACATTTATATAATTATTAATATTAACTAATTTTAAACTTAAAAAATTTATATATATATATAAAACATATGGAGCTTTTAACAAGTTTTTATTATCCTAAAAATAAAAAGAGAGAAGAAGAACTTGTTTTAACATTAAAAAACAATTTAAGTAAAAATTTTATAAACAAAATTAATTTATATATTACTGAAAATGATTATGAAAAATTCAAAAAAAATAATTTTGAAAAAAATAAGAATTATGATAAAATTAATTTTATACTAAAAAATTATCAACCAACATATAAAGAATTTTTCATGGTAGCTAGTGAATTTGATAATAAAATAATATGTATTTGCAATAGTGATATTGAATTTGATATTAATAATATTGCAATTTTAAATAAATTAAATGGTAATAAATGTTATTTTCTAACTCGCCACGAGTCAAATAATACTAAACCGTTAATAGAAAATTTTGGTGGATCTCATGATGCTTTCATTTTTAAAAGTAACATTTTAAAAAATAATATAATAAATAAAGATTTATCATATATAAATTATATTCAAAATACACCAGGTATTGAAGCATTATTAACTATATTTTGTATTGAGCAATTAAATTATAAAATTTTCAATCCTTGTTTTGAGATTAAATTATTACATCACCACAAAAGCGCATATAGAACATATACTTCGGCAAATATTGTTGGACATACTTGGCCGCACCAGTTAGGAGGCATTTATGCGAATATTATTTGGTGTAAATATATGATTTATCCTTGTAGATTATTATAAATAATATTTTCATACATAACATTATCTTCTATTGCATTTTCTTGAACTCTCATAATTTCAATAAAATTATTTTTTTCCATAAATTTTTTTATATCATCACTAGATGGTGACCCAATGTATTTTGAATGCATATTTATCGGTAAATATCTGGTGTTTATTATAGACTTGGGTTCTTCCATTATAACATATTTTATTTTTTTAATATTTTCTTCAGCGCCTTTTAAAACATTTAATTCAAAACCTTGAACATCCATACATAATAAATCTATTTTGTTTATTTTATACTTTTCCATTATTTCACTCAACTTTTTTATTTCAACAGTTCCTGTATTTTTTTGAGTTTTATTACTATCAATTCTTTTATAAAATGATGACGCACCATCATTATTATCGGTAAAAGAATAAAATGGCAGTGTAGTATTTTTTTCACCTAACCCATGCTCTATAAATGTAATATTCTCATAATTTATTAGATTCTCTCTACATATATTTATAGTATTTGGATTACATTCAAATGAAAAAATTTTAGATTTTTTAAATATTTTAGATAATTTTATTGATTCATCACCATATCTAGCTCCAATTTCAAATATAACACTTGGAATATATTTCATTTTAGATAAAAATATATCATCATAATAATTTGACATTTAAATTATATATAAAATTATACTTAAATATAAATTACAACAAAATAATTAATCTTGAAATGTTAATTAAAGATGAAAAAATGAATTAGAAATTTTAAGAAAATCATTAAATAATTTTGTAAAAATTTATATATAAACAGATTACTTAATATATATATATGAAATTAGATTGTGTATTAAGTGCTGTAAATGAAAACACCCTATATATAGATTTTATTCCTACTTTTATTGAAACTTGGAAAAAATTATATACTGATATTGATATTAAAATTATACTAATAGCAAAAAAAATCCCTGAAAAATATTTATGTTATAAAAATAATATTATACTATTTGAACCAATTGAATCTGTTTTGACTAGCTTTACTTCACAATTTATAAGATTATTGTATCCTTGTATATTAAATTATGAAAATGGGGTTATGATAACTGATATAGATATGTTGCCTATGAATAGAACTTACTATACTAAAAACATTGAATTATATGATAATAATAAATTTATATATTTTGTAGAAAATATATTATTCAATATAAATCAAATAGCAATGTGTTATAATGTAGCTACACCTAATATTTGGAAAGATATTTTTAAAATACATTCTCTTGAAGATATCCGCACTAAAATAAAAGATGTATTTAAAAATAATAATATAAAGGAAGGTCATGGTAATTCCGGTTGGAGCACCGACCAAAAATTTTTATATAATTCTATCAATAATTGGGAAAAAAAAGATAATTTTGTTTGTTTAAATATGAAAAAAACTAAATATAACAGATTATGTCGTAGTAGATTTAATACGTTAACTAAAGATATAAAAAAAAAAATATCACAAGGCGAATATACAGATTATCACTGTCATAGACCTGTAAGTAAGTATTTGAACCTAATTAATACTATTGTTGAATTACTATAAATATTAATGGTTTTGTCCATCACCGTGACCCAAGTCGTAATAAAAGCATATATCTTTTAAATATATACAATTAGTATGTTTTAAAGCTTTCAACCAACATTTATAGTCTTGTCCTCTTCTATCAAATGGCATTCCACCTATTTTTTTTAATAATTCTTTTTCTATCAGTACACTGCTTGTAATTATACAATTATGTATATTTATGAATTCCAAATTCCAAATATCAGGGAAACCCTTTTCTATTAACTTACTATTATTTCTCTGATATATATCCTGTAATGTTTTATAGTAATATTCAGCATTATATTTTTTGTAACTTTTATTTTCATCATATATCCCATTTCCTATTAATCCATCTGTACAACACATTTTACAATTACTTTTTTCTAATGCTTTTACCTGAAGTTCCAACTTATTAGGAAACCAAATATCATCATCGTCACAAAATGCTATATAATCTCCCTTAGCAAATTCAACACCTTTATTCCTTATGTATCCAGCACAACCATAACCAAAGGTAGATTTACTATTTTCTTTCATATGAATTATTTTTATGTTATTTTCTTCCCAATTATAAGTATAATATTCTTTTTGAGTCGAACAATCATTTACTACAATTATTTCATAGTCTTTATATGTCTGATTTTTAACTGTATTTATCAAATTTAATAAATACTCAAACCGATTATATGTTGGTATTACTACACTAATTTTCATTTATAATATATTATAAATTAATATAATCTTTAATATATTATTTATAACAATCCACAACAATAGACATTGGTCTTCTTACTGGATACATGACTCTTCTATCATTATCAGGTGTTCTAGTTATGTATCCTTTTTTATAATCTATGTTATTTAAAACAAAATTAGTTCTAGATGTCCAATATTGTAAAAAATTTATATTTTTGAATTTTGTTTTATCTAATAAATTCTTAACTTTTTCATATGTTGGAAACCAAACATGACCATTACCCATTATTTTTTTTTTATTATAATCATACCAACCACCACCACCTTCATCAAACATTAATTGACCATTCTCATCTTTTGTTGTTCTATTGAACAATAAATCACAATTATAATCAGGAACTGATAATCTAAATAGTCCATCTGGTTTTAATACTCTATAAATTTCATTTATTTGGTTTTCTAGAAAATCAAAATCAATATGTTCATGTACATCTTCAGATTGATAAATATCTACACTATTTTCCTTAAGAGGCATTTTATCCAATATATCAAAGTGTATATGGTTTTCATCTTTGGTTCCTTTTCCATTTGCTCCGTATTCCGGTAATGTTAATCCTACCCATTTTTTATTTGTTAATTGAAATCTTTTTTCTACAGGAACACAATTCCACTGTTTTAGGTCTCCCGCATATAAGTAAATTTCTTGTTTTTTTGAAAGAATTTCAAAATTCATATAAACTATTTAATTTTATTTATTTAAATATTAGTTACTTAATAATAATATAAATGTCATTTAAACCATATATGAATAATGATGAAATTATTTTATTAGAGAAATATTACAAAAACTCTAAAAATTATTTTGAATTTGGTGCTGGTGGCAGTACCTGTTGTGCTATTAAAAACAATATTGAAAATATTGAATCAGTGGAAACAGATAATTATTGGGTTCAGCGATTAATAAATGACCCTCTTGTTTCTAATAAATTAAATGAAAAAAAAATAAAAATACATATGTTTCCTTTAAATTTTGAATGGACAAAAGCCATATCTTGGAATTCAAATCATAAAGAATACTTAAAAAATTGCCAAAAAGATAATTGGCATAATTATTCGAAAATAATAAGAAAATGTAATTTAAAATTAGACTTAGTTTTAGTTGATGGTAGATTTAGAGTAGCATCTACTTTGGAAACAATTAAAAAAGTCGTTGATAATTGTTTTATTTTGATACATGATTATCGACAACCAAATAATACATATAGAGGATATGAATTTGTTGAAAAATATCTAGATATTATTGAACATGTAGATAGTTTATATGTTTTCAAAAAAAAACAAAATATTGATTTTGATGAAATTGAAAAAGACTTAGAAATATATAATTTCATTCCTAATTAATAATAATTTATTTTTAATGTATTAATTTGTAATTATCATATAAAAGATTTATTATAATATTATTTATATGATAAAGGTCATCTCTTTTTCTTTATGGGGAAATAACCCTGACTTTAATATAGGTGCTATTAAAAATGCAAAATTAGCATTAGAATTTTATCCCAGTTTTGAATGCTGGTTTTATATACATAAAGAAACGGTTCCACAAAAAACAATTGATAAATTAAATAATATTCCAAATACTAAAATTATTTATAAAACAGGCGATTTAAATAAAAATAAACCAATGACATGGAGATTTGAATCTATTGACCATCCTGACGTTGAAATTAATTTATCTCGTGATACTGACACTCGTTTTTTATTAAGAGAAAAATTAGCTGTGGATGAATGGATAGAATCTGATAAAATATTTCATATTATGAGAGACCATCCTCATCATAATTTTCCTATATTAGGTGGTATGTTTGGTGTTAAAAAAAATAATATTATAAAATCTTGGAAATATTTAATAGATAATAAAATTGTTCAAAATGGTCCAAGAGATTATGACCAAACATTTCTTCGAAATATAATCTATCCTAAAATTTTAAAAAACTCGCTTGTTCATTCTTCATTTTATAAATATGAAAATGAATGCGTTAAACCATTTCCTATACCATATTGTGAAAAATTTTATTTTGTAGGCGGTTATGTTTATTATGATGGTTCAATATCAGCACAACATACAAATATATTAAAAAGAATTTTAAAAAATAACTAATTAAAAAGTTAATTTTATATACTTATATAAATATATGTCCCAAATACCAAAAATAATTCATCAAATATGGATAGGACCAAAACCAGCTCCTACAAAATTTATGGATACCTATAAAGACAAACACCCTGATTTTGAATATATACGATGGAATGAAAATGAATTTATAAAACGTGGGTTTAAAACACAATTGCAACATCGCATTAATGAAATGACAGAAATTAATGGAAAAGCAGATATTTTAAGATGGGAAATATTATATGAATATGGAGGCTTATTTGTTGACGCTGACTCTATTTGTATTGAACCATTCGATTATCTTATTAAAAAATATAAAGCATTCGCCGGATACGAAAATGAACAAGTTAGAGGTGCCGGATGGGCAGGAGGCAATTCAAAATATGATGATGTATTAGCAAATACACACCCTTTAATTGCTACAGGAACTATGGCATTTCCACCAAAACATGAATTACCTAGATTAGCAATTGAATGGATAAAACAAAATATAGTTTCTGCTAAAAAAACTGGAAAACTAGCATGGCGAACAGTTGGTCCAGGACTTTTAACTAGGTTATATTTCTCAAAAAACTGGTCAGATATTACAATTTTACCAAGTTATTATTTTTTGCCAATTCATTGTTCTGGCGTTGAATATAAAGGACATAATAAAATATATGCGTATCAAGAATGGGGTTCAACAAAAAAAAATTATGAAATGATGAATTATATTTCTTTACCATCACAATTTACTACTCCAAAAAAAAATGTTTCAGTACTAATATCAAGTTATAATACAAAAGCACAATATATAAAAGAGTGTTTGGATTCAATTAAACATCAGGTTGGACATTTTGGTATGGAAATTATTTGGATAAATGATGGTTCAGATGCTCTACATACTATGTTGCTTAAAAAGATAATACAGAATTTTCAAGAGACAACACGATTTATAAAGATAATTTATAATGATAATGATGGTAATAAAGGCATAGGATTTACTTTAAATAAAGGTATTCATATGTGTAATAATGAAATAATTATTAAAATGGATAGTGATGATATTATGGTTCCTGATAGAATAATAAAACAACTTATGTTTATGAATAATAATCCAGATATTATGATATGTGGAGGACAAATAAAATATTTAAAAAACGGAAACTTTACAGGACAAAGTCATCATACATCATTGACATGGGAAGAATATAAAAAACAACCTTCACATTGGTTTATAAATCACCCAACTGTTTGTTATCGTAAAAAAGCTGTTATTGAAGCAGGAAATTATGATAAAACAATGAGGGAAATGTCTGAGGATTTCGAATTGGAATTACGAATGTTGAAAACATTTGGAAAAATATATAATTTTCCAGAAGTTCTTTTACATTATAGATTACACGAAGGACAAGTAACACATAAAGGTGGTAAAAGTGGACCTACATTTTGGAAAAATGTTCGTAATAAAATTATACAAAAAATAATTTCTGAATAATAATAATAACATTATTTCACCCTCTGTTTATTACACCTTACTTTCGCTTCTGATGTATTATAGAATTCATTAAATTGTTTCTTCCTCGTACTGGATCTTTAACGCGGTGTAATTGTGTATCAGCGCGAAATGTTACATCAGTATGTTTTTCAGGTATTTTCCAACCTGTAAAATTTACCTTATTAATGTTTGGTCTTAACTCGTCAATAGTTGTATTGATATGTGTGATTTCTGATAAACCTTTATGTGCAGATACAGTTCTAAGTTTATGGACCGCTTTATTATCTACCATCCGATAGGGACCTGTAACATATTGTAATATCTTTTTTGAACTTATAGAATACATTTGACTTCTATCAATGATTATTTTATTATTTTTACAGCGGTCATTTATCGTATTATCTTCAAATCCCCACCCCCAAAAATTTGGAAATCCATTAACTCTTTCAAAATCGTTTCCCATTATTGAAAAAATTCCACCTAAAGCATAATCATAACCAAAATAATGTTTCACCACACCAGGAGTAGTATTAAAGTTCATCATATTTTTCTTTCCAGGCATAGTATCAATGTCTTGAAATATAAAAATAATATTTTTATATTGGTCTGGATATTTTTTCTTTGCATACATAAATCCTAAATTCTTCATTGCTCCGCGATTAAATGGTCTTGTATCATTTTGGTGACTTATAATTATTTCATAAGGGTCTTTTTCATCTTCTAAAATCCAAGACATATGATTCATATATACATATAGAAATCTTTCGCGATCACGATAAGGGACAATGAATATTTTTTTGGGAAGAGTAGTCATTTATATATATATATATATATACAGAACATGAAATTGTATATCTAACGATATATCATTCTTCCTAAATGTCTAACATTTGTACCCTTGTGATTTACACTATTAGACGAAGTTTCTATTTTTTTTGTTAAATCATAATGTTTTGTTAATTCTCCAAAACAACACACCATATTGGTTATTTGAATTTTCTCTGGATTTATTATATTAAAATTGGAAACATTACACATAATTATATTATCAGTGCGTTCTTGAGTATAAGATAGATTACTAATTGTGTTAATTCCACTATTATATATTTTTCCATTTTTAATATGTTTGGACAAATTATAATTTATAATATTCATATTCTTTAAATGAAAACAATTGCGATGACCATTTAATAAAATTACTTTGGGATTATTATAATTAAAATACTTTTTCAAATGTTTTAAACCTTGTCGTTTACAACGAACTCCCAATATATTATCTTCTTCCCCCCATCCCCATAAATTAGGATTACCATTTATTCGTTCATAATCAACACCTTTCATTACATAAATACCACCTAAATTTATCTGTTCATAACTACCAAAAATATGATTAACTTCACCTACATTCGTTGTAAAATCTACTATATTTTTCTTACCGATTAAATTATCTAAATCATGAAATATAAAATCAATGTTTTTATAATGCTCCGGATATTTTTCCTTTCCTATTAAAAATCCTATATTTCTCATTCCACCTCTATTAAAATTGCGAGTATCACATTGATGGACTATGTATATTTCATACTCTTCTTCGGGTATATCTTCTAAAATATATTTCATATGATTTTTAAATATATTTAGTTCGCATTCTCTATCACGATAAGGAACAATGAATATTTTTTTGGGAATTTTTTCCATATACTATTTGTATATGGAAAATTATAATCAATTACGACGCATTACCATTACCGTTATCATTATATATTTATGTAAAAGTATATAAAATATCCTGTATATATTTTTATAAAGAATGAATATCATATTATTATTATGTTGTATAACATTTGTTGAATCGAGTACTTATGGTGTATTGTATAATGTATTAAATAACTACAACACATCTTTTAAATTAATTAAACCAAACCACAAAAAAACATATGTAGTTATGAATTTAACCAAATCCATTATATTAGGGTTATTATGTATTGGATTTATATATAGTTTATTAAAAGAAACATTTTTTGAATATAATAGATTAGTGTTATTTGGCGGAATTTATGTTATATTAGATTTAATTGCCTTATTTATAGTGCATAAAATGCAAAAAAATACAATCATTCATCATATAGTAGTTCAAATATTGTATGTGATATGTTTATATTATGAGTTTGATTTACACAATCCAATTATAAAAGGAATTTTAATATATACTGTTTTTAGTTCAGTTGCTTATATGGTAAATGGGTTTTTAGCAATGCGAATATTTGTAAAGGAACAGTGGTTAAATTTGTTAGCAAAATATAGCGCATATATTTATATAGGTTGTTGCGCTATTAATTGGATATGGCAAGGAGTTATATTAACAAATTTAAGTTGGATTCCATTGGTATTATATAGTTCTTTATTAGGATTAATTATATTTGATGACATTACATTAATAAAATACCTGCTACATTATAGATACAATATGGAATAAATGTTTGCAATGACTTTGTATCGTCATTATTCTCTCTATATATTTTATACGATTAAGTAAAATATATAATAATTTAATAGTACCAACGTCTGTTTGTTCCACATCCAGTACAATCAGTCGCAAACACACAATCATTTGGTCCTGTACCTGGGTATTGGCATCCCCAATTTCCATATCCTATATTAGTACATCCATTTTTACATAATCCACTAAAGAAGTACCATGGGTTCCAATCATAGAAACGGTGATACCATCTTCTCCCTCTATGATGTCTTCTATGATGTCTTCTACGACGCCCTCTCCGGAATGTTTCAATATTAGAACTAAATACAATAATTAGTAAAATAACAAACAGAGCAATAAATAAAAAATGAGTTTTCATATTATAAAATATATAGATATATTATTTATAAATTTTTCTATGATTTCGGTGGTTTAGTACAGCAATATTTTGAACGAATAACGGTTGGAATTAAGTCATCTTGAATTTGTTCTAATTTTTTATAACATTTATTAATCGTTACTTCACTGATTTCACTTATATTTTTTACATCTCGTTTATTAATATTTAAATTGCAAATTTGAGATACAAAATACACTAAACCTGCAGCAACACTATTTGGAGTATTTTCAGGAATAATATGATTTTTTTCAATACGCATTGCTAAAAATTTACATAATGCCGTTAATTCTTTATTAATATGCAATTTGCTGCAGAAACGTTCAATAAAAGCAGAAGGTTTTGTTTGACATAATATTGTTTTATCATTATAATTCATATCTTTTTCTAATTTATTTAATATAGTTATAGCATTCTTACAACCTTTTGTAGCACTTGTATTATCTAAATGAAATATGGTGGCAATTTCCTTTGCGGTCCGGGGATATTTATGTAATCGACTAGCTATATATATCGATGCTGCTATAATTCCATCACGATTTAATGCACGGAATGTTTTTTGTTCCGATATTTTTTTATGATAACAAAGTGCATCATCTATAATTAATTTAGATATACCTGCATTATTGGCCATTGTCTTAATTCTTTCAAATTCATCGTAATGCGATTTTTCCTTATATGGCATTGATTGCCATTCAGTATATCGTCTAATTTTTCTCATCTCATATGTTGAACGACTATTACAAACAATTTTACATCCATATGACGATTCACGCAGAAGAGGATTTATTGGCATACCACATCTAGTAGGATCACTAGCGTGAGAATCATTTGCACCATAATATCTCCATTCTGCACTTTGATCAAGAACATCTTTATACATAACTCCACATTTATTATTAGAACATCCTAAAAATCCTTCTTCGGTAAGGCAAACAGGATACTGACAAATATCGCATTTTTCTCTAATGTGTTGTTTACTATACACACACTCTATTGATTTTGTAGGTTTACTGGCATCAAACTGATTCCAGAGATCTTTTATATTTTTAGCAACTCTATTCTTTTTTGTATGTCTAATGTTATATTTCGATTGCATTAGTTTTTATAAATATAATAAAATAAGAATTATACTTCAATTTTATTATATTTACTAAATATAAATATGGGTAATGAACAATCAAGTTCTTCTAATACAATGAATACATCAAGACTACCTCGATTTATAGATTCTATTGCAAGTAAATATATACTTACCGAAAATTTTGAAGATATGAAAAAATTAGAAGATAAAAATTATTGTAACAAACTAATAATATTAACATCGGATATTATAGCCGATAGATTATCTGATATGGAAGTTCAATATTTAAACCAACGAATGAAAGAAGGAAATGTTATTGATGAAATGTCAAAAGATAAAATAATTTTTTTAAAAGATGCTTCATTAAAAAAAATGGATATTCAAAATTCTATAAAAAAACGGCGAGTTTGTATAGGAATTTCTAAATTTTATATCAAAATAGCTCATTTATTTGCGGCAATTGTTGGTACAATTAATCCTATTTATAGTTATAAAAATGATTTAGGTCAAATTGAAAAAGTTCCATTTATGAAAAAAAAATCAATACCTAGTTCTTTTAAAGATAGTGCAAAAGTAAGCAAAATTGGATTATGTACTGCTAGAATAGGAGCAATTATGGCTCAACAATTAAAAGATGTAGAAACAGACAAAGATATATATGAATTATCATCGCATGTATGTAGTTTAAACAATAAAAAGAAACAGAAAGGTTCAAGTTATGATAAATCTCCTACACCAGTATCATTGCCTACAAAAGAAGCTTCAGATATTGTGGCACCTGATGTGGCACCTGATGTAGCACCTGATGTAGCACCTGATGTAGCACCTGTGGCGCCTGCGACATCTATTCCCTCAATCAACCAAAAAATAGCATCTGGTGTTACACAAGTAGATTCTGACCTTACATCAAATATTTCAACTCTAATAGGAGGAGGTATAGATAGTGTTTCAAGTATGACTAAAAATTTAATGGATGAACCCGGAATTCCAGAATTAAAACAATTATACATTGATGTATTTAACTATAATACAGGCAAATTCACTGGTATGTCTAAAGACTCTAAAGAACAATATACTAAAGATCTATCTTTATTTTATAAAACATTCACCGGAAAAAATAAAGTTCCTGCTAATGTCAAAAATTTCAGTGATATTAAATTAAAAGACTATTCATCATACCCTGGTTGTAAAGGAACTGATTCACTATTTAAAAAAACATATAAAGGGTCAATTAAAGATGTATTATTTCAAAAATATGCTGCGCAAATGAAAAAAATGACCGAAAATACTAAAAAACACCAAGATGCTCTTTTAGAAGTATTAGATGAATTATTCGTTTATAGAATTGATCCTGAAACAAAAAATAAAGAAATAACTATACATCCTTCTTTAACTGAAAAGACATTACAAAAACTTGTTACTCAAACACGCAATTATATTGTACGTCTTTATATTGGATGTGAGAATGATTTTTTACAAGTATTAAAAATATTTGAAGCCATTATTGAGCGACAAATTAATGAAACAACACAACGAAAAATCTCAAATATTAAACAACAAGAAGAAAAAACGTTATCTGGTGTATAAATATATATTGTGTATATCCTAATATATATTTTGAACAACTCTCATTAATTACCAGCATAAATATTTGTTGATTATCCTATTTTATCTTTTAACCGATTTAATACATCTTGATTATATATTCCACTCGGTTTGTATAACGATATATCTTTATAATTTTTAGTTTTTTTATTTGTAATCCCAATAGTTTTTCCTTGTGATTTATTTGCATTTACCATTATATTTTGAACATTTAATGGATCGTTTTTAATATTATTCTTTTCAACAACATTTCCAAATCCATCTATATTTATACCAGTTTCCTTTTTAATTTGTGCACGTTTATAACTTGGTATATAATGTTTCCATGATATAAATAATAGATTTGGGTGCGTATATTTAGTAACAAACCCATTTTCTTCCAGTTTATAAATTATATATGAAATACAAGTAGCCACATCATATTTTGGAACTCCCATTACAAATTCTGGAATCACAAAAAACGTATATTGTTCTTCATGTTTTTGACGTGCAGTCATTTTAATTTTAACATGAACACGGTTTAATATGCGTTGATAAATTTTCAGTTTATATTTTTCAACCTCTCGTTTTCTATCATATAATTCATCTAAACTTATTTTTTCCTTTATATCATCATTATCATCATTATTAAATACATAATTCATTATTACTTGTAATTGAGAAAAAAGAATTAGAAACGCAACGTTTATAATTATAATGGTAATTAAACATATAGTATTGTCAGGAGGCGGATATTTGGGATTATATGAATTAGGAGTTTTGCAATATTTGCACGATAAAAACTTTTACACTCATAAGAATTTGAAATCCATATATGGAACATCTATAGGTAGTTTAATATCAGCTATTATATGTCTAAATGTTCCGTGGGAAGATATTATTCAATATTTTGAAAAAAGACCATGGCATAAATTAATGCAAATAACTCCTACTATGGTGATTAATGTAATACATAACAAGGGATTATTTGACGAAAATATTATTAAAAATATATTGTTGCCATTTCTTAAAAGCAACAATTTACAAGAAAATATTACATTATTGGAATTTTATAATAAAACCCACATTGAATTATATATATACACCATTGATGTAAATAATTATACATCTATTGAATTATCTTATAAATCGTTTCCTGATTTGTCATTAATTCACGCTATATATATGTCTTGTTGTATTCCATATATTTTTCAACCATTCTGGTTAAATAATAATTATTATATCGATGGGGGATTAATCAATAATTATCCTATTGTTAATTGTTTAAATAGGATAAAAGATACGACTAATGTGGAAATGGATATGAATATACCTAATGATATTTGTGTGAGTAAAAACATTGATATGAACGCTAATGTAGTGTTAGATACTAGTTATAATGCTAATACAAATATTGTTGTAGATAATAGTTCGAATACAACAATAATTAATTCAACATTACTTACAGATGAAATTCTAGGAATAAGATTTGATACGATACAATCAACAGATGGTTTAAAAAATAATACGAATATATTTGAATATGGTTATTTTTTAACTAAAAAAATAATTAATTCTTTTTCAAAAAATTGTAGAACAAATTATCCACATATTAAACATGAAATAGTCATCTCTTGTATAGAACAAAATATTAATGATGTACAAGATGTATTAAACAGTACAGATAAACGCAAAGAATTTATAACATATGGCAATACATGTGCTAAAATATTTTTATCTTCATTGTAAAAATTTGAATATTATTTGAATATTATGAATTACTCAGATAATATATAATTGTGTATGTTTATAGTTGTGTATGTAAAAATTCTTCAAGTGTATTCATGTCTGGTTTAGCATCATACTCAATAATTTGTCCATTTTTAACTAATTTAATTGTTGGATATCCTTCTACTTTAAATTCATCCGCAACCTTTTCGTTTTTATCACAATCTATACTTCTAAAATATAATTTTGTGTTATTTATGGGTGCATTTTCATATTTTGATTGTAATTCTTTCCATATAGGTGTGGCTTTCTTGCAATGAGGACACCATTCAGTATAAAAGTAATATAATTCTGCTTCTTGACCGGCATCTTTTTCAACAAATTCTTTATTTGCTACATAAGAAGGGTTTAATCGCGGAATAACATAATAATTATATACATATAAGGCTACACCAATGAATACAACAGATATTGCTAATATTATAAGCGTTTTAATATTCAATAAATGATTAAATTTATTTTTAATTGTTTCAAACATTATATATATATTATAGCTATATAAGAACTAATAAATATACGAATGTATTATTGAATTTTACATAATGAATTTTACATAATGGTCTACTATTGTTACTTTACACCAATGAAGATTTAAATATAATAAATATTCCTCTCATTTTTCATATAACACATTTATAAAATAATAATAAAGAAATACTACAATAAAATATTATATGTATATCATTAATGCTATGGGTAAAATTATTACAATAGATATTTCTAAAGTAATGAATGATGAAGAATTACATAGTCTTATATGGAAAATTAAATATAATACTCAGTTTTCTAAAAAGAAACAAAATATTATTGGATATGTTACAAAAAAAAATGTTATGTAAAATAAAATCTCAGTATAATATAATACATAATGGTTACTAAGAAACTTACAAAAAAAGGTAATACATTTAAAAAACATACTAGAAAACGATCTAATAAAAAGCGAGTTATACGCAAATCCTCTTCTAAAACATTGAAAAAACAAAAAAAAACATATAATTTAAATGATTTTAATAGTAATGATGGTATGTTAACGAGTGTGTGGGGACCAGGATTATGGCACTATTTACATACTATGAGTTTTAATTATCCATCTAAACCAACTAGTTCTGATAAAAAGCATTATAAAATGTTTATTGAAAATCTTCAAAACGTGTTGCCTTGCAGTTATTGCAGGAAGAACCTAATTAAAAACCTACAAAAATTACCTTTGACATCTAACAGATTGAAAAATAGATATGAATTTTCAAAATATATATATGACTTACATGAATTAGTTAATAAAATGTTAGGAAAGTCTTCTGGACTAAAATATTGTGATGTGCGGGAACGTTATGAACATTTTCGGTCTCGTTGTACATTAGATGCTGTAATAAAACACAAATTTATAAAAAAAACTACGCGAAAATCACGTAAACAATGTAAACCTCATAAAGAAAAGGGTTGTACGGAACCATTGTATGGAAAAAAATCCAAATGTATTATTAAAATAGTTCCACAAGAGGAAAAAGGAGATACATTTCAAATTGATAAAAAATGTATCAAAACAAGAAAACCTAGCGAGTAAATAACATTACATACCAAATTGACTAAAGTCATTTAATACGGGTCTAGGTAAATATTCGTCGTTACGTGCGTTATAATTAGGAACTTTTTTACATTCAAATGCTGGTTCAGGACAGCGACCACAAGGAGGACAAGCAGGGCATTTTTTATTTTTAGGACATGCTTGAACATCAGGACATTTAGGACATACAGGTGGGACTATTTCAGATTTTAATATATAGAGATCTTCATTCCCATCTGATATTTCAGATTTAGGTATACCTTCGCGCGAAGTTTCTTTATTTTCAAAATATTCTTTTACACCTATTCCAAAATTGGATAATACTAAAATTGCCAATAAAATCAAAAATATATGAACTGCTCGTAATTTCATCTTATATAAATAACTATATATAATTATTTACAATTATTTGCTAGTAGTGTAAATTTGCTAGTAGTGTAAAATTGAATTATATATCCATAATATAGTTTATAATAACAATTATGGATATATTTGGGGAAGATATTGATACTGCTAAGTTGGACAAATTTCTTATTAATAATGTAAATAAAGCTTTGGCTACTAAAACATATTATAAAAAACCTAAACAATGTAAAAAAAAAGGAACTACTAGAACTAAACGAGAACCTTTACAGCATTTTCATACTGAAACTATTTTATATGAGGCTGGCATAGACGAAGCTGGTCGTGGTCCAATGTTTGGGCGCGTCTATTCTGCATGTGTAATTTTACCACACGATGGGTTTGATCATTCTAAAATGAAGGATAGTAAACGATTTTCATCTAAAAAGAAAATATTGGAAGTATATGAATATATAAAAGAAAACGCAATTGATTATTGTGTTGCATATGAAGACGAGACAGTTATAGATGATATTAATATACTTCAGGCTACACAACAATCAATGCATAAAGCAATCGCGGGATTAAAACATAGACCTGAACATCTACTAGTCGATGGAAACTATTTTAGATGCTATAATGATAAAGAAGGTGTTATATCATTCACTTGTATTGAAGGGGGTGATAATTTATATACAGCCATAGCAGCAGCATCAATATTGGCAAAAGTCGAACGAGATATGTATATCGAAGAAATGTGTAAGCAATATCCCTATCTTGATGAACATTATGGATTGTTGTCAAATAAAGGATATGGAACAAAAAAACATATGGATGGAATTAAAACACACGGTATAACTCCTTGGCATCGAAAGACATTTGGAATTTGTAAACAATTTGCGTAACTGTAATAAAAAAATTGATATAATAAGTAAGTATTTATATACATATAACTATCTAATTATTCCCCCTCGTATTCACTATGAAAATTATAATTTTTGACACTGAAACAACCGGATTGCCTAATTGGCATATTAAAGGTCCAAAATGGTATAAATCTTGGCCATATATAGTTCAACTCAGTTGGATTCTATATAATATAGATGATAATACATATAAAAAGGGAGATTATATCATTAAGCTTCCGCTAAAAGTAACTATTCCAGAAGAAAGTATTAAAATTCACGGAATTACAAATGAAATTATGAATACAAAGGGTGTTAATTTTATGAAAGCGTTATCACCATTCTTAATTCATTTACAAGAAGCAGATTTTATTATCGCACATAATTTAGATTTTGATAAAAAAATGATGTTAGCTGAATTTGAACGGAGAAATATGGTTAACCATTTTAATCTTATCAAGGGTATTGATTATTGTACTATGCGTAATAGTGAAAAACTATGCGGATTAACCAAAATCAATCCTGTATCTGGATTAAGACGTAGCAAGTTTCCTAGACTATATGAATTACATTACTTTCTATTTAAAGAATTTTTGATTAATCTCCACAATTCATATAATGATGTATTGGCATGTTTACGTTGTTATTATAAACTAATATATGATGAAGATATTCTAACTAAAAATAAGGCACTACGCAAAGAATTTCGTAAAATTACGCCAGTGTGATTTATAATTTAATCCACTTCTTCAATCTTTGGTATTGGGATGTCATTATTAGAAGTTGTATTTGTAGTGTCTGCGTCAGTCGAAAACATATTATCCATACTAGTATTATCCGATTGTTCAAAAGATGAATCATTTTGCGATGATTGTACTGTATGTGCTGTATATTTTTTTTTGCTTGGCAACTTCCCTCAAATTCCATATTTAAGTATAATTTATTAAGTACGATATCAGGTGCCAGTAGACATAAATTCTTTCTAGGCGATTTTTTCCTTTTACGTTTTTTTTTTGAAATTATAATCGTTTTACAGTTCATATAAAACGATTATATATTTTTAATCTTAATTATTTTTAAAAAATAAGTAGCTATAGCTTCTAAGTATGGTTGGGCACGATAAAGAAATAATCTTTCTATTACAAGTAATACTATTATAAATAGTAAACCACCAATAATGGAAATATCTGTTCTTTGAATATTTCTTATATTATATTTTTCTAATGATTGGTATAAATATTCTTGTAATTTATGTATGTATTCATTAGGAAGTAAATACGTTAGTAAAATCATTACCAGTCCATAGGCTAATCCAGTTGATATTTTTTTACTATCTTTAATCTGTTTTCCCGTAATAGTAAGTAATCCCACTAATGAAAAGTAATTTATTACCAATTTGGACCACTTACCAATATTGGTTTTTGGATTCATATTGTATAGTAGTGAAAATAGACCTGTCCCAAAAAATCCACTTCTATAACTAACCGATGTTGCTATAAGATCTAAATTTGGTATCCATACTTCAATAAGAGAATGAAGTCCTATATAATTTAAAAATATAGGAGACAATATACCTATCATAATTAAATAAACTACTAGTCCCCCTATATGTTTCCATTTACTCTTCACTATCGGTTTTTCTTCAGGATTCTCATCCCAATGACAGTAATCCCAGAACTTACCCGTATTAGATTTAATTTTATTACCTTTTTGTATCTTATTCCACTCTTTGTCTGAATAAGAAAATAAGTCTTTATATCCACAATTATCCTCGACGACACACCATTGAATTTTGCTGTGCGAAAGCTCCCCCGAACAGTTATTTGGTAGTTTATCTCTAGATAACCCACATTTGCCCGACAACGCCTCACTACCATATACACATCCTCCTTCTTTTTTCCCATCTATTGTTAGCCAATCTGTTTTACATGTACAACCATGTTTTGTCTTCATTATAATATACTTACAAAATAATATAGAAATATAAGGTTATATTATATAATGCCAAAAGATGAGTGCTTAGAATTAAAAAACATTAAATATCAGACTATGCTTTTACGTATGTGATGTCTGTTGCAATATTAGTGTACATTCATTTTATTATCATATTCTTCTTTTCTTCTTGTTCCATCGAATGTATCAATCCATGATATTGTTTCTGTGATAAGAGAATTCAATTCTATGATATTATCTTCTGATAAGTTAGATTTAATATTATCATCAAGGATTTATGACTTAATATTTTTGGTGTAATAATCCTACAATAAAAATATCACATAAGACGCCCAAAACATATAAAGAATTAAGTTCAAAAACCATAAAAAAATCAAGGCGAATTAAATATAAAAAGGGTAGAGTAACAAAATTTTGATGTTATAATATAGTTGTTTTGTTTATTGTTTAACATCATTTTTTGTAATTTCCCGCATATCAATACTTATTTTCAGTATTTCTTCCAATGGTATACTACGATTGGTATTCACATCATAAAAACAAACTTCTGTTTTACGTTGTTCCCATGAATATCGTTCTTGCCAAATAGGTGTTTTAGTTAAAATAAACGAACATTTCAAATAATCTTTTTCTGAAAAAGTATTTCTATTAAAGTTTTCACATAACACTTTTCCATTAATCTTATTTGCATATTTATGCGCTTCTGATACAGACATACACCATATCAATGCTGTATTATCCGTAAGTTTTACTACTTGTAATAATGGTGTTAAATCATTAATAGTACAATATAATTCTTCAACTGTAATATGTTTAACCAATCTTATATTATCAATTATCATATTAGCACCGGTATATGGTAACATATTATCGCAAAATTCATTACACATATTAAACAGGGTAGTGATTTTTACATCCCAAGGCAATTTGTTTAACGTTAACTTCTTAAAACCGACTTCAAATGATTGAAAATTATACAAAGTATCTTTGTTAATACAATGTGGAAAATATATCACTAATGCGCATGCCGATTTAATGCTATTTTCATATTTTGGAGTTTTCTGTATAATTTGTTTAATCGTATTATTAGTATACAACATATTAACAAATGTAGTCAATTGTAATTCTATGTTTTGTCGCAATACTCTAGCTTGGTTTATACGATCTTGCAATAGTATATTTTCTACATATTGGTTTATCTCTGTTTGAAGTTGTGAAGATTTATTCATATACTGTTTACCCATTTGTCTTTTATATAACAAGGTTAACACAAAGCTCTATATCAATATAGATCCATCATATAATTTCAAATAAAATGCTTCTAATCAAATATTGTATACAGTTATATTATATATCAAGGTTAATTTCAATTTTTACTCAAATATATTATCAAAATAATATATTGTAATGATATATATATATAATGGTTTCATGTTTGAATATTGTATTATTTATACTAGCTATTTTAGGAATATCATACGTAATGGGTGGATATACCGAAGCGTTTATACCCAGTGGAGATTATCCATATAGTCAAGATAATCCTTTATTGGCACATGATTATCCAGTAAAAACAAAACCTGGCCTAACTGATTATTCCTCAAGTGTATTATCAAAAGAACAGCCACGAACACCTATGAGTTCATACGCACAAGAAACGAATAATTTTAGATATTGGGAAAATCCAAATAATGGGTTGTGTTCACCTGGAGATTTTTGCAATTCTATCTACAATAATAAAAAGATAACTATACCTAGTGTATATCCTCCTACAGATAATGGAGGAATACGCGTGAATTATTATAATTCTACAGATTAATTACATATGGAAATTTCATAATTCAATATAATATAATATTGTATTATATTATATGGCTGCGGCTGCTGCTCCTACTACAACTCCAATATTATTAACTTCTTCACCTAATTGTATGGAATATGAAACAGGAGGATATGTGTTTATAGGAGATTTACCATCATTTTATACATATGACAATTTTGTTGACCTTGAAGAATTAACGCTTTTTACATTACCAACACAATTGGTTGGTAAACCTGGAATTTATACATATATTATAATAGATAATACTACAGAGAGAGGTGGTACTGGTGAACCTCCGTATATATTTGCTGCTATAAAAACACTTGGGGCATTAGAATTAACTTCAAAACATGGTGCTATATTAAAAATATATAGTACAATATATCATACACATTTTCATACATTAACCGACAAAATCCTTTTTGCAGGTGAAATTATAATAAGTGGCTATGGAAATGTAATACGTTATAACTTTATGTCTGGAACTTATATGAAAGACAAAATGTCTCTTATAAACCCAACTGCCAAACATAAAATAATGGCTACAAAAACTGACGATGCATTGCGACAAGCAATTCATAAAGCATATAACATAGAATTTATTAAAATAATGAATGAGGATTTAGAATTTACAGGAAGACTTTTATTTATGGACACTATTAAAAGTATAATTCCCTCAATAGTTACTGATAAAGAATTAGGTGAATTTGCTAAGTTAGGTGCTAAAATATGGATCTTTAGTGATAAAATAAAGTGTAAAAATTTTACGAGATTAGTCGATAGTATATCAATGTTACAGTTGAACTTATATGTTTGGACTAAAAATGCTAAAACCTGGGGGGGTCATTGGATAGGAGAGGTTAAAAAAGCAACATCAAAATTAGAAATCGCACAAAAAGCAGTTGAATATGGTCCAAGTGAAACTGACGCATATGAGTGGGTGGATCCTACAGCTGGAGGTTATAAAAAACGCAACAAAAGCAGACGTAAAAAACATTCAAAGAAAAAACACACACGGAAATTTAAAAAATCTAAAAAACATGTGGTTCGTAAATTAGCACAAGTGCAAAGAAAAAATAAAACGAAAAAAAGAAGACCGAAAAAAAGAAATAAGCGAACAAGAACCAAACGAGGTGGAATGAATACAAGTACTTTCAATATAGGAGGTATTAATTTTCAGAAAGAAACAGGTGGAAAATACTTAGAAAAAAACCCTATTACTGGTAAATATGAAGCCCATGATCGGGATTGCTATGGAATAGGATGGTTAAAATGGTGCAAAAAAAAATCTGATGTTAGTGAAAAACCATGGTGGAGTTTTTGGTAAATGGGTTTTGGTAAATATTATATATCAGATGTATTGATTTTTATCACTAATTTTGAAGACATTTTTCCACTATTATTAATAATATCGGCTATAGTTGTAGTTTTTTTTGAATATGACGATTGATTCGTTCCAGATTTCTTATGAACAAAAACTTTATCATTTTTAGGTTGGTTCCTCCTTGTTGGTTGTCTATGTTCGTATCCAGATATTCTCTCTTTTTCAATAGTATTCCATACTTCACAAAATTCTGGTAATACATTTTTAAACCATTCTGGTTGTCTAGGTACTAATACACAAGATACTTCTTCTAATTTCCAATAAATATTTTTTATCCATGATATATCGGCGTGTTTATCCATTATATCATCTTGCCATTTTTCAATTTCTTCTTTTGTAGAATTAAATGGAGCATATTCGTATAAAGGTTGTGTATCTTCAAAAAAACACATTATTATTCCTTTTAATTTGTCATTAGCATTACGCATAAATGTTCCATCTGCATCAAATACCTCTTTATTTTCATATTCTATAAAGCGACATTCAAGAAAATCACATTCATCTAAATTGCAACATTCCATTTGCATTTGCATTTGCACCCAATATTCTGTTTTTGGAATACCATTAATCTCGCGATTAACGATATTTTTAATTTCTAACATACGACCATATCTATCATTATCTCGTTCAACATTAATACCATCAGGTGAAGCACCTAAAAATGTATGTTCATCGTGTATAATACATCCAAACTCTTCGATTTTTGTATTATACATATGTTCGTAATACATTTGAGAAATGGGTTCATATTTTTGTCCCCAATGAAAAGGTGAATTAATATTCACGATTGATACCTTCGTAGTATTTAGTGGTTGACATTTACTATAAATAATACTATTCTTTGCGCTTTGTGTTCCTAACGCCTTGGACGCCACACTTGCTGAAATTAAATTGTATCTCTGTTGATGCCATTCTATACTTTTCTGTGCTGGTTGTTGTTTATCTTTATTACGTATAGTATCTAATTGATTATCAATGTATTGCTTTATTTGTTCAGTTTGTTCAAATAATATACACGAGGTATCATATGATCTTTGTTGTATAACCAAATTATATGTAGATATAACTTGTTGAATAATATCTTCTCTATCAACTTCATCTATAAATAATGTAACTTCACTATTGCTTTCATTTCCACAATGGATATCGTCTAATATATTGTCTAACATAATTTTAATAAAATTAGTTAAATTCTGCTCATATTTTGAATACATTATATTTTTTATATTATCACAATACCATATATCCAATAATATTAATAGTGATTCACATATTTCTTCTATATCTTCACCATTAATTTTATTTAACCCACATGTAAGCGGTGGTTGGAAATCATCTATAATATTGCACAAGTCAGGTAAATTACTAATTAATGTTGATGTTGTAACATCACAATTATGTGTCATTAAATATATATTAGAGTTAGGTTTATATATATTTAATTATATCAATTTTAAGGAAGTATTTACACAATTTGTATATTTCCTTATTCAGTCGTATCTGACGGAGACGTTTGTTCAACTATCGTAATTTGTTTTACATTTTTACCTTCCAATTTTTTACAAGACATTTTTTGACCCTTTTTTTTATGGGTCCGATGTTTTTTTTTACGCATCGGTGTTAAATTTTTTAAGATTGAATGTTTCTTATCTACATTTTTTAATGTAAATCGGCGTGCCCCCTTTTTGGTGAATATTAATCCTGGAATACCATTGATTATTCCCAATGCCTTATCATATGATATATCTTTAACTCTCTGTAATTTTTTTCGTTCTAAACACTTTCTTAAATAACTTTTCAATCCAGTTATTTCAGCAGGTGTTAATTTTTCATCATCTTTAATTTTATCAACATACGCATATAATTTGGTTATTTTAGACATCTTTTCTAATTTAGACCATGGTTTGGTTGTTTTCTTGTGTTTTTCCAACTCTAATAACTCATCAATATTTTGGATATTACATGTAAGTTCTTCTTTTTTATTATAATTATTACTTAAAAGCATTGTTTGATATTTAATGTTTTTAAGTTCAAGACATTCGTCGCTCATTATATATATAATTAGAAGTTAAGTTTAACTTCTTTTACTATATAATGAAAACAATTGTAATCAAAGGCAAGCATTCTATCGACAAATTAACTCATACAAAATCCTTACGAGAAGTTTGTAAAACGTGGGATATAGAAGATAAATTATATAATTGGAGAGAACAAACCAATATTATTAATTCGATTTATTTAAATTATGATAAAAATGTGGCGGATGCTACGAACCATATAACATCTCCATTGGAAACCCCTAATAGTGACCGCATATTTATACGAGAAATTTCTAAAAAAATTCAGGGTTATAAAAATCAGGACAATAAAAAACATTGTTTTGATACCTTTCATTTTGTTTCTCTCGAGGATACAATAGAAATGTTGGTTCAATCCAAATTAAAATGTGCGTATTGCAAAAATTCTGTATATATTTTATATAAATATATTCGAGATGACTCACAATGGACCCTTGACCGAATAGATAATAATCAAGGGCATAATAAAGGGAATTGTGTTATATGTTGTTTAAAATGTAATTTACAACGAAGAACAACTGATGATAAGAAATTTAAATTTACAAAACAAATGAAGTTAATTAAAAAACAATAATGTTATATCGTATGGATTAATCCATATAAACACAATAAAATATATTAGTGTATAGTATTATGGTGTATATATTTGATACTGTTCATGGACATATACATTTTTCTACGTTAGAACAAAAGTATTTAGATAATAGATGGACTAAGCGATTGAAACGAATAAAACAATTAGGGTTAATCGACCACGTATTTCCATGTGCATCGCATTCGAGATTTGAACATAGCGTTGGCGTATCTCATCTGGCCGAGAAATATATAAATGTATTGGAACGTAACAGTAAAAACATTCAATTTACATATGAAACTAAAATGTGTGTAAAACTAGCAGGTCTATTTCACGACTTAGGACATGGACCTTTTTCACATATATTTGATAATGGAATTTCACGAAAAAAAAATATTACACACGAAATGCGCTCCAGAAATATAGTGGAATATATATTTAAAGATGTTGGAACACAACCAGAACTTAAAAGTGCATATATTATTGATTATATCAAAGAAATGATTGAGCCTGTTGGTAAAATAATCAATAGTAATAATATGGCATTATATTCAATTATTAATAATACTACAAATTCTATAGATGTAGATAAATTTGATTATTTATTACGAGATCCAGCACATATAGGTCTTGATTATTCATTTAACTATGAAAGAATTTTTAATAAATCATATATTTATAAAAATCAAATTATATATGATAATTCTCTTATTCCAAATATATTAGATTTGTTTTTAACAAGATATAAATTTCACAAAGATGTTTGTAACCATAAAACAGTGAAACTTATAGAATTAATGTTTGCAGATGCATTGCAACTAGCGAATGATGTATATGGATTTGATGATATAATTCAAACCGAAGAATTTATTCAATTAGATGATTCAATATATACACAAATCTTATTCTCATCTAATAAGGATTTACAGCAATCGAAACAAATATTACAACGAATAGAAAATAGACAATTGTATAAGTTACTGTGGTCTGGTAAATGTAAATCAAAAGACGAAATAAATGAAATAATAGAAGATAAATTTTCAGATTATAATAAAAAACATTTGAGAACAGTTACAACAACATTAAATTTGTGCAATGGAAATAGATCTCCTTTGGAAAATATATTATTTAGTAAAAATAATGTCATACAATCTCATCCGTATACAAATACACAATTATATCCAACAATATTTGAAGAGAATAATACTATGATTTATTATACTGCATTATAAATGTTACATATGTTCGTTATATATCGTATAAAGTAATATGCAATATATAACATAGGTAATGAATACTTCAGAGTCTCAAACAATAATATCTCAACAAAAAAATACAATTGAATGGAAATGGTCAAAAGGAGAACAATATGAACGTTCATTGAGGCGAACTGAAAAAAAGGCACTGGAAGTCAATCCTGAATCCACAATAGATAAATGTATGCTTCAAGGATATACACGCAAATCTAATAAACGAGATGAACAAAATGAAAAACTATCTGGGCGAGAAATGATGGTTCAAACAAGTATTAATCCATTTATGAATAATCAAAATTATTTAGATGATATTAAAAAAGAAAGTGAATATTTAAGACCACAAAAATCTTCATAATAATGTTCATTATAACCTAACTAACCTAATTAGACTATACAATAATCATTAAAAAGTATTTAAAACTATAAAGCATAATGTAAAATATAATATGGAAAAAACATACACTACCCAAAATGAAATATTATTGTATAATTTGATGAAATTTTATAATAAGGATAATAACATTGATAAAATACTTCCTATTATTAATGGTCAAGACAAATTATCCATTCGTATAATAGATTGGTTCGTAACAAATTATTCTAAAAAACACTATATTGTTTACAATATCAAAGGACGAAATGATAAAAATATTCGATTTAAAGTATATGTTGATTACAAATTGAAATTAAAGGCATATAGTAAAAAACGATTTGATCCATTTTGTAGATGGGACCGTATTAATATACCTTATAAAGATAATACATACATTCAAACAACCATTGGTCAATTGAATTTTTTTAAATGGGCGTTAGAATATAATATATTGGATTATATACATTCTCATATAGAACATATAGAGAATGATATGAATTCAAGAAATAGCACTGCTAAAAAAAAAAATAGTTCTAATCAAAAAACACGCAAAAAACGCGAAGAACTTTCAATATCAGCAATTAAAAATATTAAACGAGAAAATGTAGAAATAGTAATAAAATTTAACTAATATTATATAATAATAAAATTTGACTAATATTATATAATAATAAAATAATATGGAAGTCTATCGTCGTTTCCTAGTTTTATTTTTAGTAGGACGATATGTATTTGGACCTTCACTACTATTTAATACGTCTACATTAAATGACATGAAACAAATCGCAGCAAGCACACTACCTGCGTGTTTTGTCACTTGCATAGATTCCCATATGAATTCAGCGCCAGGGTGTATAATATATCCCTTAGATGTGACATTGTCCTTATATACTTTGGTAGATGGTCCTAATTTACCGTAGCCTCTTCTTTCTATCATATCTTTTACAGAGTGTAATAAACTTTCTTCAATTTCTTTTTTATTACCTGATCCAGAATACTCGCACGCGAACCCACCCATATATTCTTTCTTTTTATTATACACCTTTGTTATCATAACACCGGCTGATATTGTTTCACCTTTCAATCCGTTTGTTTCTGCCTTTATACATTCTAAAACTTGTCCCCATTTAATTCTGGAAAGAGCCTTATCCTTGGGTATTTTTTTGGCACTTGGTGGAACTACACTTGTGTATACCATAACATTTGCGTTTTCAATTCCAGCAGAATTTAACGCAGCATCATATGAACCAGTTTCATAAGGTAATCCTTTGGATCCTGCGTTGGATTCTCCGTTTCCAGTAGTTAAAAAATATTCGTGTGGTAATCTATTGCTTATAGTTAATAAAGTAGCCATAATATAATATATATATATATATATATATTAAATTATGACAATTTCTACCCATACTAGAAATGTAATTATCCAATTTATAACAGGCGGTCTTATTGTATCAGGAACATCATATTTAGCTCAATATGTTTCACCTACGATTGCTTCTATTTTCTGGTCATTTCCATTTAGTCTATTTCCTATAATAATTTTTATGTGGTTGGGAAATACCAATATTGGTAAAATACGCGAATTTGCTTTAAGTGAAATATTTGGTATGGGATTATTGTTAATATTTATAATTTCACTAATCATATCATTATATTTATTACCAAAACATAATGCGCCTCTATATGCGCTAGGTATAGCTGTTTCTATATGGTCTGTGTGTGCTTATTTAGTATGGAAATTTAATTTAGGAATTATATTTTCAAAATTGCTAAAACACCAAGTATTAAAATTAAAATAATTATCTATATTATATGAACTATTTATTATTATTGATATATAGCTCAATATTATTATGCATATATATTATAATCTATAACATATTTAGAAAAAAAGAAGGATATGAAAACGTTCAAGACCAATATTTATTAAATCAAGAAAAATATTATGAAGGACGATTAAGTGGACCTGCATTACCTGGTCAAAATTCTGTAGATGAATTTTATAAATTTGACGCGTCAAAACCAGATGGACAACAATTAGTTATGGCTGATCCTATACAAAATCCTACTACCAACAATGTTGACTTGAAAGTAAAACAATGTAAACAAATTACCAGTTGTAGCGAATTAGATGGAACAGATTGTGGATATTGTTTTTATAATAATAAATTTTATTATGGAGATAACAATGGACCACTCACAGATGTATGTCCTGGTGGATGGGTTAAAACAAAAGAAGCATGCCAAGAACGCCGTGAACGCGCTATATGTGATAAAGTGACCAATTGTCACGACATGACTGGTGACGCATCAATCTGTGGATGGTGTGAAGCTAGTAATAAAGCATTTGTATCTACCAATGTAAATGGGAAACTTGAACCTAAATATAGTCAAGATAAATGTGCCGATGAAGGATATGGGTTAATCGCACAATCTGATTGTACCAAATTCGCCCAAGAACATCCGTGTATAGGACCAAATGAAAATACTGGACCTCATACACAACAATGTCTATCTGCATTGTGGAAAAAATCTGGTTGTTCTACTAAAGGAACAAATGCAACTGGTTCACTCGTGGGATCGAAAGCATATTGGAATGGTATGAGTTGGCAAAATGCTTTTAATGATATGAAAGCATGGTTTGCCGACGCAACAGGTTCAAATTGGAATTTAGCGAAATCCCATCAACAAGGTTGTTTAGGGACAACGCCAAATCCTTGTAATCCTAAATATAGTCCTCGTCCTGTCGAATGCGCTCAACAAGCATTTACATCTGCCGGTTGTACTACTAAAGGAACATCCTATCCAATTGGAAATGCTACATCTGTTTATATGGGATGTTATAATGATATGAAAGGAGGTGTTCGCGATTTACCTACCAGTCTAGGTAATTTTACACAAGCTGAATGTGCAGAAAAAGCAAAGGGATACAACTATTTTGGATTACAATACTATGAAGGTGTTGGAGGAGGAAAAGGACAATGTTGGGCTGGAAATACATATGGAAAACAAGGGGGTTCTACCAATTGTAAAAAATTAGGTGATGGTAAAATGTATGGAGCGGGAGATGTAAATGCTATATATTTAAATATGAATACAAAGGCCGTGACCAGTGATATAATCAAGGCTGGTGTAACTCAAATAAAAGACAATATGTCTAATTCTGATTATAATACACGCGCGGCAGCAGCCGAAATGTGTCTTGGAACACAATTGGTCGCACCACCAAAACCCTCTCCACCTCCTAAACATTGTCCTATAATACCTCCTGTACGAGATACATTACCTCCAGGAGGAACAATGAAACGAGGAGATAGTTTAACATCATTGAATGGTAAATATACTGCTAATTTACAAGGAGACGGTAACTTCTGTATTAGAGGAGTAACTAGTTGGTGCTTAAATAGTGTTTATAAGGATTATTATAATGTTGAAAGTATTACTATGCAAGGAGATGGGAATTTTTGTACTAATACTGGATTTTGCTTTTGTCAATATGGATATGGAAAACAAGCAGGATGGGCGAAACAAGTTTGCGGTCAAGGAGGTGGAAATTATGCTATTATACTAAATGATGGAAATTTTGTAATATATAATAAGGATGATCAAGCTTTATGGGCTAGTGGAACAAATTAATTATCATAATGTAAATTGATTATGACAAACAAAATATTTACACCGATACAAATATTTATTGTCAGTTTTATAATAAAGATAAAATCCATATTTATAATATTTAATGTAAATATGGGTTCTCAACAATCAATACAGAAATGTAATTTTGAAGACGTACAATATGGAATACAACATCCGGGGAAAATAATTATAATTAACACGATGCCACCTATAAATCAGGATTGTCTTATAAAAGGAACTACTAAAATTGTTGATGAAGAAGCTCTTATTAATAAATTGGTATCTCAAAATATTGGATGTAGAATAATTATATACGGATTAAATAGCAACGACGAATCAATTTATAAAAAATATAATCAGCTACTTCAGATGGGTTTTACACATATTGCTATATATATTGGAGGCATGTTTGAATGGTTATGTCTGCAAGATATTTATGGAGAAGATACATTTCCAACATCAAAAAAAGAACTAGATATATTGAAATTTAAACCAGCATCTTTTTTCAAACAAAACTATTATATTACAGATTCAACGTAATATAACGGTCAACATCCGTTTGAACAGATATCTTTATGTAGTTCAAAATCATTAATACTTGTATTTGTGTTACTGCTTTGTGTATTACTGCTTTGTGTATTACTGCTTTGTGTATTATTATAAGTAATAAATTTATTTATAATTGTTACCCATTTTTCATAATCTTGATATATTGGATTTAAATTTTCATTTGCATTTAATCGTAATACATTTGTATTATTATTTGATATCCAATTATTATGATAAGTATCACAATTTTGCAAATATTCAAGGGATATTTGCTCTCCAACACGATTTCTTTTTAATACACGACTATAACAAATTTCTGGCGAAGCGCTAACATAAATAATATTGCAAATTGGCAATTCTTGAACAAATTCATCAAACCATCGCAAGTATATTTGATAATTAATTTCTTCTATCTTATTATCGTCATATAGCATTTTTGCAAACACATTCATATCTGTAAATACAGAGCGTTCAGTGATTATAATTGCTTCTGGATGTTCGCGAATTGTTTTACGAAGCAAAGAAATTCGCGATATATACGCCATCATTTGAAAAGAGAATGCATACTTTTCCAAATTCCCATAAAACTTGGATAAAATTGTTTCTCCATTTGTATCTTTAATTGTATTCCATACATCAACCGGTTCTGGAACAAATACTATATCCTTAGAAGTATTGTCATAATATTGTTTTAATATATCTACCAATGTAGATTTTCCGGACCCAATATTTCCTTCGATGCTATAGATTACAACCATTTTTGTTTGATTTAAATAACATAGATATATTTAAATCAATTTTATGCTTATTAAGTATTTTTATATTTGGGTATCAATAAAAGAACTTTTTTCTTCTTGCCATTCCCTTAATAATTCAAAACGGACATTTTAGAAATGTCCATTTTGTGTTTTCAAACACTTTCTCATTTTATTTTTTTCCTTTTTATTTTTTCCCTTATGCAGTTAAATGTTTTAGTAGTAAACAGTTTTGACTGCATAAGTTTTTTTTTATTGTAATTTTCCAATTTTAATTTAAAATTATTTTCTTTAGCATATTTATACATATGCTAAATATGCTGAAAATATGCTCGAAATATGCTGATAATTTCTATTGTGAAAAATGCGACTACAAATGCTCTAAAATTTTTCTATGGAAACAACATTGTAAGACCAGGAAACATAATGCTAATAATGCTAACGAAAATGCTAACGAAAATGCTAACAATGCTAACAAATGTTTATGTGGTAAAATATATAAACATATAGCAAGTCTAAGTCGTCATAAAAAGACCTGTGAAATATCTAAAAATACCACACCAGAAAAAGAAATGAAACAAATGAAACAAAATGAAACAAAAATGAAACAAAATGAAACAAATGAAATTAATGATACTTATAATGATGTGAATAAACAAGAGTTTATTTGTAAAAAATGCAATACATCATATAATAGTAGAACAACATTATGGAGACATAAACAAACATGTAACTCCACAGAATTAACAATATATCAACCAGAAGACACCACTACTACAAACAACTCTAATTATATAATGGAAACACTTATGGATCAATTGACCGAGCAAAGCACCAATGAAAAGATGGAATGTATATTAAAACAAATGTTGTCACAACAAGCGGAGCAAAACAAAATTCAAACAGAGCAAAACAAAATTATGATTGAACTTGCAAATAAACCTACCATACAAAATAATAACAATCAAACATTCAATCTTAACACATTTCTTAATGTTGATTGTAAAGATGCTATGAATATTGAAGATTTTATAAGTAGCATCAAAGTTTCCATTGAAGATTTAAAAGATATACGCACATATGGATTTCTGTATAGCATGGATATTGCTATGATGAATAAACTAAAAGATATGAAACAAATTGAGCGCCCCATTCACTGCACTGATAAAAAACGCAAGAAATTCTATATTAAAAAAAATAATGAATGGAATAAAGATTGTGATCAAAAGGAAGTATATGAAATTATAAAGGATGTGAATATGATACAACGCAAATCATTT
>Ga0080013_1001248_pt1 | contig 34297 bp, 46 predicted proteins | sample ETNvirenome_6_85_FD_69236 | JGI IMG/M metagenome (GOLD analysis project Ga0080013, IMG submission 69236) | Marine viral communities from the Pacific Ocean - ETNP_6_85 (SPADES assembly) (version 2) | ecosystem: Environmental > Aquatic > Marine > Oceanic | place: Pacific Ocean | collected 2013-06-19
GGAGTCCATGCCCGGAGGGTAGCGCAGGGGCGACGTTGGGCGCCGGCGTGATTGTTTTCAGGCTATCCGTATTTTATTGTTGCGTTCCTTTTCGGCTACCCCTATTATCTTCTCAGTGGCGGATAGGAACCCCGCCCGGAGGAGAGAGAACATGAGCAACGCCGCCGTCACCGCAGCCCACACCAACTACACCGCAGCCCGGTCCATCTGGGACCACTGCTCCACCGATGCCTCCTACTCCAACATGCGTCGCCTGTACGCCATCTGGCAGCAGGCCGCCCGCGACCATGAGTACAGCGAGGAACGGGAGTGGGCCGCCCACAACGCTATCTGCGAGAAGCGCGGGTGGACCACTACCTGAACCCGCGGGCGACAGCCCCCCAGCCCCGCCCGGGAAGCCGCGGCGGGGCTCAGTGGGTAGAAACTGGAGGGCGACCCGATGACCCACGAAGACGCCACCCCGATCCGCCGAGGTCGCCCCCCCGTTGAGGACAAGCGCAAGCCGCGGGGCCTGAAGTTCAACGCCGCCGAATGGAGCCGCGTCAAGGCGGCTGCGGACGCCGAGGGCATGACCGCCGCGGCATGGGTCCGCATGCGGTGCGGGGTCTAGTCGCCCCTCATCGTCGGGATCTCGTCCGTGTCCTCGACAGGCTCCACCGTCGGCATGGTCGTGGTTGCCTCTGCGATGGCGTAGATGACGGCTGGGACCTTCCACCGCTTCACAGCTTCGCAGCCCGCGTGGACCCTGAGCCTGTCCTCGATGTATTCAGTGCATCGCCACAAGTGGACGGGATCGCCCGCGAGATCGGGGCGGTTGCCTGCGAGCTCGGCCGCGAGGCTTTCGATGCTCGCACCAGCAAGGAACCGCTGCGCCCAGCGGTCGACGGCTCGCCCGCCGTGCTGCCAGCAATGCGACAGCAGCTCCGGGCCGGCTTTGTACCGTCGGCAAAGCCCGCCGTCGTGCGTTGGGGCGAGGCACCAGTTCTGCGGCGGCGGCGCTACGAAGGCCATCACAGTTCCCCCTCGATCGTCTCCGCCGTCAGCGTGGGCGGTTCAAACTCATCCCCGATTTGACCCGGCTCTGACCGACTCCCCCGCTTCGTCTCGGCCCAGAGGTAGCCGCCAGCCAAGCCGGCGAGCGAGGGCACGCACGTCTTGACCATGCCGGCGATGGCGTCCGCGCTCTCGGGGAACTTCGCCGCGGAGACGATGCCGAAGTAGACCATGCCCACCGTGGCGAGCATGACGAACACGGCGACGGCGAGGCGCTTGCTGAGGCGCTTGTTCATGGCGTCGTCTCCGGTGTCGGTTCAGGCTCGGGGCACTCGCAGGGGCAGGGAGGGCACGAAGGAGGCGGGCCCTCGATGAGCACGACCGGGGGCGGCGCCCGCTTCATGAGGTCGCGGATCTTGACGTCTCGCACCTCCGCGTCCTCGTCCACCGGGCCGCCTGCTCGGGCAGAGCCCCGGGGGTGGAGCGCGTCGATCACTGCCAACGTGTCGTCCACCTGAGCCGCGAGGTTGTCGATCCGGGCAGCCGTCAAGGCCACCTCGGTCGGGAGCGTGAGCAGGAAGCCGACGGCCCCCACCAGCAGCGAGCCGATGAGTCCCAAGACCAACTTGATGACCGCTTCCTTATTCACGACAGCCACTCCACGATCGCCTCAGCCTGTGCCCGAGCCAGGAGGTGGGCCCGCTGGTTGAGCACGCGCCAGTCGTCGGGGTTGCTGCCGAACGCCGGCTCGACGATGCAGCACGGCATGCTCGTGCACTCCAGCAGGTACGCGCCCCGCTGCCGCTGCGCCTTGTGGGTCCCCCCGAACTCTTCGGCCCGCATGTGGGCTTCCCGCTTGCTCAGGGGGCCGGGGAGCACGAGCTTGCCGTGCCGCTGTCCTTCGGCCTTCTGGGCGACCTCCCAGGCTCGGGCCTTCACGCCGCCGAGTCCGCGGTCCTTGAGCCCAAGCACGTCGTCTGCGATGTCGAGGGCCTCTGCTAGCTCACGGCCCCGGCGGCTGCCGCTGTAGTAGAGGGCCTCGCTGCCGGTGGCTGAGGCGCTCGCTGAGCCGTTCCAGTGGAGGCTCACGCAGCACCGGGCCCGCGTGGCGTTCACGAGCGCAGGGAGGCGCCTGTAGCCGTCGGAGCGGTCCTCGCGCTCGATGATGACTGCCTCCACCCCGAGGGCGACGAGGAGCAGGCGCAGGCGGATGGCGTGCTCGGTGTTCCAGGCGAACTCGGTGGTCCCGTCGACAGAGACCGCGCCCTGCTTCGATTCCCGGTGTCCGATGACGATGGCGACGTCTGGCATGGCGCTCCTCCGGGGTAGGGACTTTCGGCATCAGGCCCCGGCTGGGTTGACCGCCCGAAGGTCTCGCGAATCGGTCGACTCCGGCGCCTCGAATTGGCCCCGCAGGTCGCGGCCGGCAAACTTCACGTCACCGGCGCCGTTGTCATCGTGAGTGTGGCTGACGAACGCCACCCACATGCGCTCCTGCTGCTTCCACATCCGAGAGCGGTCCTTCCTGGACTTTCGGATCTCACCGAAAACGGCAAACCGCCACGCCGCCTCGCCGAAGATGATCAGGACAACGCCAACGGCGACAGGCCACACAGACACGACGAGACCCCACCAGTGCAAGCTGAGCCATTCTTCCGCGCTCATAGTCCGCCTCTCTTCCCGTCGCGGCAAGTGCAACGGCGTCCTGTCGCCGATTTGTTGCTATCCGAGACCCCAGCGGCGTCGAGGCTCGGGCTCGGGCTCCGCCACCTCGATTCGGATGAGCCTGGAGTCGTCATACATCACGGCGACCGCCTCGCTGAAGGTGAGTCCTTCCTTGATCGGACGGCGGCTGGCGCCTGGTCGACGACGGGCGCCAGTGACGGGCCTACCGCTCCAGGCGTACTGGATCAGGCTGTGCCCGGCCTTGACAGCGTGCTTGACAGCATCGCTGCCCCAGCAGTCATGCTCGACGCAGTAGTCGTAGAGGTCAAGACGCATGGTCACTCCCACCGCCAGAGGGTGATCGACTTGATCAGCATCGTGTAGTTCGCAGACGCCGAGTTGCGGTTGACTGCGATCTGGAAGGACGCCAGGGCCGCCGTGTAGGGCGCCGTGTCGTCGTCAGGCTGCCGCATCATCGACTGAGCGTTGCCGGCAGTCAGGCCGGTGAAGGGGGCCGCCGGGACCGACGCACCGTAGTAGGGCGTGCACAGGTCCCCGGAGATGTCGAACCCCAAGACGTCGTGGAAGCCCGCCGTGTCCAGAACGACCACGTTGGAGTTGAAGTTGCCCGGGTCAGCCTGCTTGCGGTTCTGCTTGGTGTCGTCCGTGCTTGCGCTTCGGATGCGGAAAATCTGGTTCGCGCCGTCGGTGAACGGGTCGTCACCAAACCGGAAGGACGTGACCTGATTCTCCTGCGTCTGGTCCGCCGAGGACATGTCGACGATGATGGCGATGCGGTCGGTAAGGGCGTAGCTCGCGAGGACCGTCTGGATCAGTTGGAGCAGCCGCGCCTCACCAGACGAGGCCGACGTTGTGACCACCAGGCCCGTACTGCCGTCGGTGCCCAGGACGGATGCGTTGCCTTCGCCGTCCACCGTTGCGTCCGCGATGTCCCACGTCACCCCGGCCGTGTCGGTCAGGACGGCGCCCGCCCTGATGTCGACCGCAGCCTCCGACGTGAAGTCCACGGTGTACTTCTGCACCCACGTCGCCGCGACGTCGCCGGTCGCCGCCCCGAACTCAGTCGGATGAGACATCAGACCACCACGTCCATGTCGATGTACTCGATCCAGACGTCGACACCGTGGCCGGAGCCGGAGGCGACCTCGGCCGTCACGTTGAGCGCCTCGGCTCGGCCGAGGGGGCGGGGCTGAGGGAATTGCGTCGAATTCCAGTCGTCCGCGCCAGTCGTCAGGTCCGCCGACCACTCGAACAGCTGGATCGTCTTCGACGCATCGCTGTACCCGCGGATGGTGAACGTGCCGCCGGAGCCGACGTCGTTGGTGACGATGATGCCGGTGATGGCGATCGGACCGACGAGTCCGGTCGTGCCGCGGAGGACGGCGGCCACCGACGTCTCCGACGTGGTGATGGAGGTGATGGAGAGGGCGTCGCTGCGTCCGCCTGAGTTCTTGACGAGTGCCATGGTGTGTCCACCCTACTCTGGTTCGGTGTTTCCCTGAACAATGACGTACCTGTCGCTGCTCAGCGTGAAGGCTGAAGAAACTACTCTCGCACTTCTTCGCGTGGATATTCGAGGTAGCGGTCATCGTTGATGACCCACCTCTCCGAGTACGGTCCGTGCTGTCTCAATTCTCGCTTGATGTTTGCCAGATCCCTGGCCTTCACAGCCATCGGGTCCTTCTCCAGGTTGATGAGGCTCGCGCCGAAGGCGACCGCGGCAAGCCGGGCCTCCATGCTCGACTTCCACTCCCCGACCAGCCGCGGGTCCTCCGGCGGCTTCATTACGCGGATGTACGCTCCGAGGATGCTGTTAAGCGGAGTCTGCTTGAAGGCGGCGTAGCGGCGCGGCGCGGTCGTGTGGAAGACCTGCCCGCCGGTCTTCGGGAGGACCTGGGGCGGGCCGATCTCGAACATGTCGAGCAGATACTGAGGCAGTATCTTCCCGGCCTCTGCGTCGGTCCACCCGATCTTGTTCCCCACCCAGGTCATCTCGTCGACGTCCCGGAGGGTTCCCGGGTCCTTCCCAAAGAAGTAGGGGATCGCACGCAGCGGCGCCGACAAGTCCCCCAGCGACTCCCGCATCTCGGAATCCAGGAGTGACCCACCAGCCACAAGGGCTAGGTTCGCCTTCTTCTGGAGCGACTGGACCGCGTCGAACACAGGGGCGCCACGGACACTCACAATCCGCCCGGCTCCCGCGTTGAGGAGGAATGACGTCTGTGCGAACTTCGGGACCTGACGGAGCTCCTCGTCGGTGAACTCGCCGCGTTCGTAGATGCTCATCAGCGTAGCGATGTGGGCCGCGGCGCCGGGATTCTTCGCCGCCCAGGAGGTCTGCAGCCGGATGTTGCCGGCGTCCCAGGTCCAGAAGCCGAACATCCGGCGCAGGGTCGACCGCTCGAACGGACTGATCGCGGAGTAGTTCCGCAGCGCCTCGTCTACTGTCCGGGTCGCGAGTTGCCGACTGGCGCCCTTCTGCCTCATGCCGGTATAGATGGCGATCCGCATCTGGTGCTCGACCCAGCCGTTGAGCTCCGAGGAGATGCGAACCCAGCCGGGGGCGCTGAGTGCGCCGACGGCGCCGCCGAGACCGACGCCGTGGAACGGCATCCCGATGAGGGAGCCGGCGAATCCTCCAGCTGTGCGGGTCGCCCCGGCGAGGCCGGCGACGGCACCGACTGCGGCGCCCTCCGGCCCGAACAGCATCCCGCCGGAGCCTGCGCCGACGAGCGCGCGATTCACGGCTGCCCGCACCTCCTTCTTCGCGATCTCCTTCGACAGGGCGAGCAGGTCGGCCTTGCGGGAGCCAGCCTTGCCCTTGCCCAGGGCGCCGAGCATCACGTCCTTGCCGCGGGGGACGGACTCCGCGATGGCGTTGGCGAACACGTTCCACACGCCGCCGCTGGCGCCCTCCCCGCTGACGTCCAGCCTCGGCGTCAAGCGCACCCGTCCACGCTCGGGGGAAGTCATGGTCACCCCGCTGTCCCCGAACAGGCGGGCGTCCCGAGCCTGCGATGACACCGGGTCGAGTAGCCCAGCCTCCTTACGGAACGCCGAGGAGAACGCGGCAGAGGTGATGCCGTCCTCCAGAGCCTCGCGCTCGAACTGCCGGAGGGTCATCGTGTCCCGCCCCAGGCGAACCACCAGATCCGGGGAGATGCCAGAGGCGACCATGGCCCCGATGAAGTGTGCGGTTGGGTCGATGGCAGCAACCCCGGCAACCTGCACCCCGCTCGTCACGTTGCCGATCACGTTGACCATCGTGTAGCCGGCGGCGCTGCGGAACGTGGTCAGCATGGTCTTCGTCCAGGCATGGATGCCGTCGAATACCTCGAGCGCACGCTTCTGCCGGTCCACGGAGAAGAGAGTCCGTCCGTCCGCACCGAGCGAGAGGGCCTTCTCCAGACGGTCGCGCATCGTCGACCCGTCGGCGTAGTACCAGTTGATGAATTCCGCCGCCGGCTTCGGCAGGTAGAGCGGAGCCTCCAGGGCCTCTTCGCCGCCCTTGATGTAGAGGTACAACTTCGACTTGTCCTCCGGCGAGGCGTTCTTCACCCACTCGAGCTCGAGCACCTCGCGGGCCTTCTTGCCCTTCAGCATCGCAGACACGATCGCATCGTGCTGGCCCCGCATCTCCTTCGGCAGCCGCACCTTGTTGTGGGCGCCGACGAGTGGAGCGTGGTCGACCAGGCTGAAGCCGATCGCGTCGGCGTGGACCTGCCCATCCCAGCCGAATCGGTTCGCGAGCTCCTGACCGCGAGGGAACCGCACCCGCAAGTCCGCGATGAACTGGCGGTCCGCCAGAACAGAGCCGGCGTCGGCCATGAACCGGGAGATCATGGGCAACGGGTCGGAGACGTAGGCGGCGATGTCCGTACCGTGGTCGTCCAGGAACGTGCGGACGAAGTCGTCAGGGGCACTCCCGGTCCCTCCGGCCTTCGCCCACGCCTCGCTGATCGCCATCGCGAAGGCCCGGCGCTTCTCTGCGACGACCCCTACGTCCTCGAGCTTGATGACGCCAGGAGCAAGGTAGCTCGGGCTGACCGGCTGGCCGCGGAGAGCCTGCTCCATCGACAGACCGTCGGCCTTGATCAACTTCGGCAGGAGCCGCTCGAGGTCGAGGTTCGCGACCACGTCGTCCACAGTCGTCCCGCGAACGCCCTGGGCCACAAGGTGCTCGTGCAGGTCGCGTGCGTAGGAGCGGAGCATCTTCCTGATCGCGTTCGACGCCGCGAGCGCCTCTGGAGAGACGTCGCGCTTCGTCATCCGCTTGCCGAGGGCCCGCTTCACAGCCTGCGCTCGCTCTGTCGGCGTAAGGTCGTGGAACTCGGCTACGCCACGGTTCCGCTCGAACAGGCCGTTGACGTCGTCGACGTTCTGCTGCGCCGCACGGAACGCCTCGTCGGCGTAGTCCCGCACGAACTCAGAGAGGTCGCCCTTCGGCTTGAACTTCTCCGTCGCACGCGCACCCTTCGCCCACTGCTGGGCTACCTGTGCCGCCTCCCTCTCCGCAGCCTTCAGCGCAGCACGCCCCTCGTCAATCATCGCCTCGATGATTCCGATCTCACTCCGCAGGTCGGGCAGAAGACCCTTGTTTCCGGCGGCCACAGCGCGACGCTCAGCCCCCTGGAGCAGGGTCTTCTTCCTGTAGAGATCCTGGACCTGGTGCCCGCGGATCTCAGTCTTCAAGCGCGCGATGTGCTCGTCAATGATCTCGGCCTTGATCAGCAGGGCGTCCCCGTCCGCCGTGACTCCGAGGTACTCCTCCCACGCCTTCGCCTTCTTCGACGTGGGGTTCATGGCCAGGTCGACACGGGCCCGAGCCCGAGCAGCCGCGTCCCCAGCCAGGGCGCGAATCTCGTCCGCTGAGATGGCCCCCGCAGAATCGAGGGCCTTGAACGCCGCCTCCAGCCCGGACTCGTCCAGGGCCTTCGCGATCTGCGCCGCGTCCCCCACGTTCTCCGCGGACCTCAAGACCTGCTCGATCGCCGCCCTCGCCGCCGCCTGCTCTGCTCGGTGCTGCGCCTTGTCCCTGGCGCGGGACAGCCGGATCGTCCCCTCAGCCCGACGCTCCGCGTTCGGGGACTGGAGAAGCTGCGAGATCTCAGCGACCTCGTCCCGCAGGTCCTTCATCCCTCGCATGTACTCCTGCGACGCCGCGAACTCGCGAGCGAAGGAGTCCCCGTCCGTACTCAGCGAGTCGAGTTGCTTGAGCTTCTCCGCGGCGGCGACGATCCGTCCCTGGTCGCCGTCTGCGATGACCTCGAGCGCGCGGATCCGGGTCAACTGGTCGGGGTGGTCCCGGGTCAGCCCCCGGAAGTACGCTCGCCGCTGGTCCGCGATGAGTTCGGCGGAACGGTTGTGTCGCGCCAGTCCGTCAACGAGATCCGCGAACGCCGCTGGATGCAGGAGTTCCCCGCGTTCGTAGGCATGCCAGAGCCCGACGGGGTTTGGCCCGGCGAGAGGCTGCGTGTACTTCGATCCGAACAGGAGCGCGGAGGTTGTCCGGCGGGCCGACTCCAGCCCCGGCTTGCTGCGGGAACCGATGAGCTTCCTGCCGAGATGGGTCTTCGAGATCTGCTGCATCGCCCAGGACCCTGCCCGCAATCGAGCGGCGTCGTGGACACCGACCAGGCGCTTCGATGCGTCGGGCGCGAGTCCGACAGCGCCGCCCGGGGTCGCGTTCACCAGCACCCGCCCTTCGGCGTTCGCGGTCCTCAGCGCGTCCATGAACTCAGCCTCAGCCTCGGCCCAGTACGTGGCGCGCAGGTCGGCCAGGGCTTCTGGAGAGTCCGGCGCGAGTCCAGGCGGAACGTCCGGCATGGCGTCGTCCATGAACCGGCCCCACGCCTGGAGCGTGCGTGCGTCGCCCTTCAGCGTCACACCGTGCCGGAACGCCGCGTCGACCAGCCGAACGGTGTCGCTCTGGAACTTCTGCCCCTCCTCGACGCCAGCCCACCGCTTCTTATTCATGGACCTGGCGAAGTCCGCGCCGACCTCCTCCTCGACCACCTTCTTGGCGAGTTCCACCTCAGCAAGTTCGTCCGACAGGCGGGCTGCATTGACCTGGTCGGCGCCCAGCAACTCCTCGCGGATCGCGGCGGACTCGCTGTCGATCCGGGCGATCTGCTTCTTCCCGGCTTCACGCAGGTTCGCGTGCTCTGCGTCGACCACCTCTCGGGCAGTCTTCCGAAGACCGTCAAGCGCCTCGTCAACGGCGCCAGCGCCGCGGGTCGTGAAGTTGATCCCGAGGCGTCGGGCTGCGACGCCGGGCAAGCTCACCAGCGTGGATGGGTCGATGACCGCCATCGCAGCGAACCCGATCATCTCCTGAGCACCCTTCATCCCGTCGTCGATCGCCTCGTTCATCGCGTAGAGCCAACGCCTCTCGCGGGCGGTCTCCGATTCCCCTTCGGTCCCAGGATGAGCAAGCCGGCCAAACACCTTGTTGGCAGCTGCGGCGAGAGCCCCCGTCACCACATTGGAGCGAGTCGCGACCTCACGGAACGACTTCGTCGGGTCGAGCATCGACGGGAGCTCGCCAGTGTAAGCGAACTCGGTCATCGCCTTCTCGACCGGATCCATGATCAGATCGGAGATCTCACCGATGAGCCGGTCGACGTCATTGCTGTTTAGCGCGTCTGCCCCGCTCACTCCCACGCTCAGCGCCTTACCGAGCAGGACGGAAGAGATGTCCCCGACGTGCTGGTAGACCTCCTCGCCGATGGGCCGCATGTCCTTGTACGCCTGCTCGAATGCGAGCGACCCCAGCGTGTCGATGTCCCGCTCCTGCATCAGGAACGAGCCGGGAGATGGCGGCAGGCCGGCTGCTACCAGCTTCTGGTACTGGTTTGCCGTGAGGAGAGGTGCGGAGGGGTTTGTTTCCAGGGCGAATGTGACGTCCTGCTGGAGCCCTCCCTTCACTCCAGCCTCTGCAGACAGCGCGAGGAGCGGGCGCCAGGTCACCGCCTCCATCGCACGCAACGCGCCGACGAACCCATCGAGGGTCTGCTGCGGGACCTTCTTCAGGCCAGCGATGGCGTTTTCCGGGGCGTCCAGGATCACGTCAGGGGTCAGGTCGAAGGCAAGCCTGCGGACGTCGAACTTGCCTTCGTCGGTCAGCCCTAACCCGAGTCGCTCCCCAGCCTTCAGCGTCTTCTCCCTCTGCTGACCGCGAGTGATCAGCGGGGCCGACGCGACCTGCTCAACGCGCGAGATGTACTTGCCCGGGGAGGGGTCGCGGTTGTGGAGCTTCTTCAGAAGGAAGATCTCGATGCCTTCGGGGGAGACCATGAAGTCCGGCCCGCCAGGGTCGACCGCGGGGGTGGCCTCCTCGGGGGCCTCAAGACTGCCGCTGAAGTCAGGCGGCCCCTCCGGCTCGAGCGAGGCGCTGAAGTCAGGCGGCCCCTCCGGCTCGAGCGAGGCGCTGAAGTCGAGACCGGAAGCCATCAGCGCTTCGGAGCGATTCGGCCGTCAGCCGGGTTGAAGACGAATTCTCCTCTGGGGATCGCGTCGACTTCAGCCTGCGTCGTCGGCCGGTGCGGGTTGGTCTTGGAGCCCAGGGGGTCGCTCTGGTCCGGGCCGCCAGGGTCGCCAGTGCCTCCGAGCTCCACCAGAAGGTCGTCCCGAGCCTCCGCGGCCGAGCCCTGCAGGGTCAGCCCCTTCAGCGCGTTCCTGGCCTGGAGCTTCACGACCGGGTCGCTGCTGAACAGCGCGTTGTCCAGGAGGAGCTTCGTGGACCGGAAGGTCGAGTCGTCCACGTCCCGGAGGGTCTTCCGTACCAGGTCCTGCCGCTTCAGTTCGTTCGCCTGCGTGCGCGCCGGACTGATCGTGATGTTCGTGCTGGGCGTCTTCTTCGTCTGCCGGCGGCCCTCTTCCTCTGCCGAGGTGAACCCGTGGCGCTGCTGGGCCGAGTGCCCCTCGAGCAGTGCGCCGATGATCGAAGCCGGGTTCGCCCTCGGCGCTCGAGTCAGCGTCGCGTTGACTGCGTCGTTGAGCCGGGCGACCTCGGCCTCGTCGGTGACGCCGGCCGACCGGATGGTGTCCGAGAAGTCGATCGGATCCGGCACGGCCTCCTCTCCCGCCTCCTCCTGGGAGTCGATGAATGCCTGGATCTTGCGGCGGTTCACCTCGCGGGCGAAGTCCGTCACTCGGCCGACGATGCCGTTGAGGTCCGCGGGGACCTGCCCCCCGAAGACCTCGAAGATGGACGGGTCGCCGGTGCGGCGGAACCGCAGCACTGCCGTAGCCACCGCGCCCGGATCGAGCACATTCTGCTCCGTCGCGCCGAACTCGACCGCCGGGTTCGCCAGCCCCGTCTCCAGAGAAGCGGTCCGAGCTGCAGCAGCGTCGGCAATCACCCGAGCCTCGTCGAGCTCCAGCAGCGCACGGCCGAACTGGTCGCCCTGCTCCTGGATCGGCGCAGCCTGGGGGAACCCTCGGATCATGTCCACCGCCTGCGACAGATCGGTCTGCTGGGGGACGGCTTCCGAGGCCAGAGGGGCGCCCTCGATCCCGCCGGCCACCACGCCGCCGCCGGGTGCTTGACCCCCGAGGGCGACGAGTGCGCTGACCAGCCGGTCGGCGTTGAGCGCGTCGACCTCCTGCCTGGACTCCACCGCCTTCTGTCGCGTGCCGGCCTCGAACTCCGCGGCCATGGCCTCGTCCTCGGCCGTCGAGAGGTCTCGCTTCGCCGCCGCCGACTGCCTGCCTGCCTGCTCCCGCTCGAACGCCTGCCGGTCGAGTTCCTGGGCAATGAGGCCGCCGTCTGCCGCCTCGACCGCTGCCGCTTGGTCTGGACCACCGGCGCGAGCACGAGTGCCGCGGGCGCCCTTCGCAACCTGGGCGAGCAGGCTCCCGATGTCCTCCTGCCCCAGGGGGGAGAGGCCGGAAGCGACCTCGGCGTCCTGGAGAGCCAGCGCGCGGTCGAAACTGAGCTCGTCGCGGTTCGCCTTCTCGCGCTGGAGGCGGATCTGCTGCTCCCGCGCCGCGAACTGCTGCCCCATCATGAAGCCCTGGAGGGCCCCCTGGAGAGCGGATGCGATGCCGGTCTCGTCCTTACCGACGGTCGGATCCGGGCTGAACTCGGGGCTTGCGAGAGGCATCAGCCCAGCCCCAGGCGCCGACGGCGCTCCTCTTCGGTCTCGACGCCGAAGCCGCCGCCGCCCGCCCGCTGCGTGATGCCGAGGGCGTCGATGTCGGCCCCGGCAGGAGTGCCTGCCCGACCGAGAGCGAACTGTCCGGTCTCCAGCCCCGGCAAGCCAGCCTGCTCGCTCGCGACCGCCGCCGCCCTGGACCGCTCGTTCATCGCGAACGGGACATCGATGGCCGCGCTCAGGGCGTCTCCCTGCCCCCCCCCGCCGCCGCCCGACGCAGCGGCGGCCACCAGTCCCAGACCCTGGCCAAAGGCGCCGCCGAGGTCGCCGAGGATCTGAGACTCGGGACTGCCCTGCGCCTTCTCGGTCAGCCACTTGAGGAGCTCGGCCCGCCGGAAGCCCTGGATGTCCTCGTCGAACTGCGCGCGGGTTCGCTCAGCGGACTGCGCCAGTCCCTGGGCCACGGAAGCCGACAGGGCTCCTCCGAGAGCCTCGCCCTGCGCAGACCCCGAGATCCCCAGACGCCGGGAGAGTTCCTCGTTCCGTCCGACCTGCGATGTCAACTGATTCTGCGCCGCCGTGCGAGAGAGGGCGAGGGCCTCCCCGAGGCGTTGCTTCTCCTGGGGACGGATGACCCGGTCGAAGTACTCCTGCAAGTTCTCCGTGCCAGAGGCGCCGGCGTGGTGCTGGCCCGTCGAGGTCTCGGTGAAACCATCAGTGTGCGTCGGGAGGGTGGGGTCTTTGTATGGGTACTCGCCGGGCATCAGGAACCTCCCAGGATGCGCTTCAGGAGTTCGACGGTCTCGTCCTGCCGCTTGTCGGCGACCGCGCCCTGCTTCTTGTCAGTCTCGCGCTCGGCGATGGCCTGTCCAGCACGACCAGCGAACACACCCGTCTTCGCGATGGAGCCGACCAGGCCGGCGATGGCGTCCTTCTGTCGGGCGATCTCCTGCGCCCGAGCCGCCAGGAACTTCTGCCGGGCCGCCCCCTCCTCACGCAGAGCGACGCCGCCCTGCCGAGAGACGGTGTCTGCCAGGGCCGTCGCCAGCCCAGCCTGCGCGCGGGCTCGGTCTCCGAGGACCCCGCCACGCTGGACGGGACCGCGCAGGTTGCCGACGTTCGCTCCACCCTCCTGCCGGGCAAGGGGCTGTCTCGCTACGGCGAGACGGCGTGTCGCGCGCTGAGCAAGTTCCTCGCCCAGCCCGGACTGGAACCGTCGCTCCAGGGCCGGATCGGACAGGCTGGTGAAGTTGAGGGGCATGGCTGGATCCTACGTGTAGAACGCTTCAGCACGAATACCACGGCCGAGGCTGTAGCACTGCACGATGTCGGGGACGGTCCCGCCGGCTCCGGTGCTCCCGGTGAAGTCCAGTTTCAACCAGACATCGTAGGTGCCAGCGCCCAGGGACGCGGAGAGTCCGTCGAGACGGAGAGGGACGGATCGGTCCAGCGCCGACGTCGTCACGGACCAGACGACGCGGACCGAGCGCAGGGTCGTGTCGTTGACCAGCAGGGTTGCGGTCAGGTCCAGAGCGAAGGACGCGATGCTCGCCCACGAGTGCTTGAACTTCTGCAGGTCGACGAACGCCGAGACCTCCAGATCAGCCGTCGCAGTCGTTGTCAGTCGGACCGCGCAGTCCGGCGGGGCGTAGATGTTCGTGTGCTCCCCGAAGGGCTCGCCAGACAGGACAACCGAGAAGGTCTCGAAGTCCCCGGGCACCGACTTCGCCTCCCAGACTCGCGAGGCGGCCCCGGGCTGCATATGCCGCGCCTTCAGGACGCTGCCGGCCGAGATATTCTGGACGTTGATGGCGCCGTTGATGGCCTCGCCCAGGCCGGTCGCGCCCTGGCCCAAGGCCGTGTTGAGTGTCGAGACCGCGAACGAGTCGCCGTTGTTGATGGTCGGTGCCGTGTACGTGCTCATCGGTGCACCCGCCAGACGATGATCTGAGCGTCGGTGTAGGTCAGCGAGCCGCTCAGATCCTTCACCCGCAGGTCGACGGTCTGGGTCGACGCGCCGCCCTCCCAGAGCCAGGCGATCTGAACCGCCCGTCGCTCGTTCGCCTGGAACGAGTACTGCCGCTCAGCGTTCGCGACGACGACGCCAGAGACGTAGATGGCGACCGACGCCTGTGCCAGAGCGCCTGCATCCTCGAGCACCTCGACCTCGGCGACAGCCAGGACGCCTTCGCCGGCCGTCATCGTCCAATTGACCGTGCCCGACGGCACCATCTTCACGTAGGACCCGGTGCCGGTCTGCGGGCCAGCCGCAGTCTCGATGCCGACATCCCGCCACGTCCCGGTGAAGTGCCGCGTGTCCACCGCGCCGCGCTCGACCATCCATCCCTTGACGTCGTTAGCCTGCGTCGCCAGGTCGTCGAAGTTGAGCTCGACGTCGTCGGCGTCCAGAGTGTCGCCCGGCAGGATCTTGTTGGTCAGCCCAGCCATGTCAGCGAGTCCATCCGATGGCGCCGATCCACTGGTCGCTGATAATTACGCCGGCCGCCGAGCCGACGTTGGCTCGCCAGTCCCGGCCCTTCATGCGGATCCGGTGCGTTCCAGGCGGAAGCACCAGCCACTCGCGCAGGCACACGCCAGTCTCCTGCGACGCCGAGGCCGACGTGAAGGTCGACACCGTGGTGTGACCAGAGCCGGGCTGGCCGTCGATGTAGAGTCGGAACGACAGGCGGTAGTCCGTGACCGCCGCCTGGTACGGGATGCTCAGCTGGAACGAGCCGAGGACGTGCAGCCTCGTCGTCTCAACGGTCGTGAACTCAAGTTCCAGGACCGCGGACGCGCCGTCCTCCAGAGTGACCCAGCCAGAGTTCTCTGTCGGAGTCGGGAACGTGTAGGAGCCCGAGCCGGCCGCCCGGAGCAGGGCATTGCTGGAGTCATGGGTCAGAGCGGACGCCTCGATCGACGCCGATGGCGCCACCGCCATCGCGGTCGTGACCTGGCCGTCATCGACGTTGTTCTGGTCGAGCCGCGACAGCGCTTCCTCAGCGCGGTTCAACTCGCGCATCAGCTGGTTGGCGTCGCCGACAGACCCGTTGACGAAGACCGAACGAGGCGCGTACAGCATCAGCCCGCCTCCAGGAGACGGACGGCGCGCTGGAGTGAGGTAGCCGACAGGTTGTTAATGCGCGCATGCCCGAGTTCCAACAGCGCCTTATTAATAGAGACGAGCGGGCGCAGGCGTGCAGCGATGGCCGAAATGCCGATGTCCAGATCGGCGACGGCCACGAGAGCGCGGAAGAGGTCACGCTGGTAGCTCACGAGTCCGACCCTCTCGTCCGGCGGCCGTGGGTCGACCACTCGACGTAGTAGCCCACGATCTCGAACGGCGTCGCAGCCGTCGCAGTCGAGAAGCGCAGCATCAGGGACTTGCAGGTCAGGTCCGAGATGACGATGCGCTTCGTCCGCACCCTCGGCTTGTCCCAGGTCCGGGTGGTAGCCCACACGCCACTGCCCCACTCGGTGCCATCGGTCGAGTCGAAGAGAGCGAAGGTCGTCGACCCATCTGCCGAGCGATCATCCCAATTGCTGAACCACTCGACCGTGATGGAGTAGTTGCCAGTCTGGACGTAGGCGATCTCGACCGTCTTGAAGGTCTTGTCGGTGTCCGGGGCGCCCATGTCCATCCAGCGGGTGTCCCAGACGCCGTCGTAGGCGTCATCGCGGATGAGCTCGCTACTATTCCATTGCCCCAGGTCCCACTTGTCGCTACCGCCAGACGCCGACTGGAAGCTGACCAGTACCTCGTTCTTGTAGGGCAGGGCCGCCGACAGCGGGAAGTCCTTGAACACGGTGAACGCCGCCCCGCCGCCCTGGCCCTGGATGGCATCGACGTGGATCGCCCAGACGTCACGGTTGTCGTCGGCGGTCGCCACGACGCTGAAATAGACGCGGCGGTCCTCGATGCTGGCCCAGGCGAATGCGTCCTCGATGTACGCCTTCGGCAACTGCGCCACCAGGTCGTTGAGCTCGCGGGAGATTGGCTTGACCGAGGAGCCGTCGAAGACGTAGACGCCGGTGTCGGACAGGAAGAAGACACGGCCGTCCAGCGATGCCACCGCCCGGTCGGAGACGCAGCCAGCGCCGGTGAAGACCGGGGCGATGATGGGGGTCTCGGTCTTGTCGTGCGTCAGCTGGAACATCGAATTCCGCTTAAACACGACCGCGAAGTCCTGCGACAGGGCCCAGCCAGTGACGATGTCGCCGTCGCCCGACGCCACGTCGATGAAATTCGTCGCCGGGACCGACTCCGGGGCCGGGGTGCCGTTGATGAGGCGGGAGTAGTGCAGGAACGACGGGTCCGACACCGAGGCGTAGTAGACCCGGCCGCGGAACGGGAAGGCAAAGCGCGCCAGCGGCGGAGGCAGGTTCGTTCCGACCGTCGACAGCGTATCGACCGGCTCCGTGCCCGGCAGGGTGTGGTCGAACCAGGTGAACGAGCGGATCGAGGTCTTCTGGACGGAGTACCAGGTTCCCGAGTCCACGCGACGGTAGTAATTACTCTCGATGACGTCGTCGCTGGGCGGGTCGCCGTCGCCGGCCACGAAGATGGTATACCGATAGTCCGTCGTCGCATCCGACGTGTCCAGGATGTTCGAGACCGACGACGGCTCCGACTCCTGGCCATGGTCGTTGACCCAAGTGCGGACGTACTCGACCTTGTGGTCGTTCTCGCCCTCCTTCCAGGACAGGTTCGTGAAGATGCCGTCGACGATCCCCTCCCCGAGGAAGATGGTCGGGCTCTCCGGGACCGCGGCGATGCCCAGCGGGGTCAGGTCGCGCCCGTCCCACTTCTTGTTGGCGTCCCGTCCGTTGACGATGATGAGGATGTCGCCGACCTGGACGAAGCGCACGCCGTCTCGGATGCGTTCGGCAATTGTTCGGCCCGTCTGAATCGACGACAGAGCCTCGCCCTGAAGCACTGCGATCTTGTCCGAGTACGCGAACAGAAGCTCGGTCGCCCCGTTGCGGAAGAACTTGCCCAGCGAGTCGATGATGCCGCCGAACGGGATACTGATGTCGGCCCAATCCGTCAGGGGCACGATGCCGGGAGTCTTCGCCACGGACCCGCGGGGCGTGAAGACCACATTCTCAACCCTCGTCGAGGACCCGTCAGCCTGCCAGACGCGCGTGTCCAGTCCGGCGACGTGCGCCGGGAAGAACCTTCGCTGGAGTCCGGTGCTTCCAGCCATGGTCAGCTCGTCGTGGTGATGACGATCCGACGCGGACGCTCTCGACGTCCCGCCAGGATCCAGGGGCCGGTGCGATTCTCGTTGTGCCGCTGCTTCATGTCATTGATCAGCCGCATGAATTCGTTCCGGGTGTCTTGAGCGGCCGACCACTCCCGCACAGCGCGCAGAGCGACGGCCTCAGCGCCGAGCATCCAGATCGAGACGTCCTCCTCGGGGATCGGGAGCACGTCCGTGTCCTCTGAGAGCTCGGGCGGGAGCATATTGACACCGACGGCGATCTGGTAGGTCTGATCGGGCACAGGCCAGAAGCGCACGTACAGCTGCGACGGGTCGTCCGTCACCCGCTCACCCAGATGAGCGTCCGCTGTGGCATCAACGTAGGTGTCTGTCGGACTGGTCTGCTCGATCAGGAAGTAGGGCGTCGACCCGCCGGAGCGAGAGCGGTAGTAGCGCACCCCGAAGTCCTGCCTGGTGGCCGGGGTCAGCCGGTAGCCGTTGTTGCTCAGCGTCGCAGTCGTCAGCGCCGGGGAGAGGCGGGACTCGCCACCGGTCTCCGGGTCCCAATAGGTCTGCCAGTACTTGTAGATGCCGGTGAGGCCCGTGCCGCTGGTTGCGCCCGTGGGAGCCACGAGAGGCGGGGGCAGCGTCACCCGGCGGAATGTGGCGAAGATGTCGGGACGCCCCTCGGCAGCGACGTCGTTGTCCCGGAGCTCGTCCTGCGGAACGGAGGTGATCGGCACCGGGACCGTGGACCCGTCGTTGAGCGACACCCACCGCAGCGACTTCACCCCGCGGGGCATTGCGATCTCATCGTTCAGGACGTCGGCGTCCTCAGTGGACGTGGTCGCGTCGGGCCAGGGATAGTCGAGGTGGATCTTCGTCGCCGACGCATCGACGTTGATGACACGGAAGACCCGTCCGCTCTCGGTGACGAGGGTATGGCCGAAGGGGGTGGAGCCGAAAGCCGACGCGATCGTCACGACCCGGGAGTCGAGCGTGAACGTCGCATCGGTCGTCGACTGCTTCGCCCGCAGGCTGAAGTGGAACTCGCGCGCCAACCAGGGCCAATCGAACGCGCGAGCCATCTCCTTCGCGGCGTCGTTGAGGTAGCCGTCGATCTTGGCGTCGGTGACGGACTCATCCTCAAGCCGATCACGGAGCTTCTGCCTCGCGTCAGAGAGTTCCATGCGGCTCCTTCAGAAGGACTAGAGGTTCTCCTGGTACTCCACGACCAGCGACGGGTTCGACAGCGTCGCCGTGCCCGACTCCACCACCTCGAACGACAGGACCGAGCCCTTCGCGAGCTCCTGGTTCTGGTCCGGGGTCACCATGAAGTGCTCGTAGGCCAGGGCCGAGGTGCCGGACGCGACCGTGGTGTTCACGGCCGTCGCCAGCAGCGTCGTCGTGCCGCCGCCGGTGAGGCCGCGGTTCGTCAACTGGAACGTGAAGTAGTTCGAGTTGTCGGCGGCGAGGTCGGCATCCGGGATGACATAGGCCGCCACGACCCGAACGTTGCTGTAGTTGAATGAGATCGAGTACGACCCCGTGGCCGTGATGTCACCCGGGCACAGGGTCGCCGTCTTCCGCGTCGAACACCGGGCAGCAGCCCAATCCTTCGACACGATCGGGGGGAGGGATGCAGCCATCTCAGAGACCCTTCAGGAACGCCGCGATCTTGCCCTCGTCGTTCGTGGCGCGCGCCTCGAGGGCGACGCCGACCGAGCGAAGCACCTGGAGGACGTCGTCGATCTTCGCGTTGAGGGATGCCACGGCATTACGCACCTCGTCCTGGTCGTAGCTCCCGCCGATGGCGGCGATGGTCGTCGCCGCCGTGCCACCCGACGAGTCCGTCAGGCTCGCCAACGAAGGCTGGGTCGCCTCTGTGACCAGGTAGTCGTTGCCGTCGCTGCGGTAGAGCAGGTCGCCTACAACGATGTCCTGCGTCGTCTCGACGTTCACTCCGCCGTTGTAGCCATACGCCTGGACCATGACCTCGGACTCGTCGAGGACTGTCTCCCCGGGAACCGCCACGACAACCCCGAGTGGGGCCAGGTACTCCTCGACGTTGTCGGTCTGCGGGACCGTGGCGTCGAAGCCGTTGAGGTTTCCGCTGGACGTGAAGTCGATCGCGACGACGTCGCCCGCGACGCGGTCCGCGCCCGCGAGCTTGACGCCGATCTCGAGCTTCGCCGCTGCGCCACCACCGATGTTGAAGGACATGTCGTTCTCCTTGCCCCGTCTACTCGACGGTGCCGCTGAAGCTGCTGAGGCCGAGACGCTGGAGCGACCCGGTGGCGGGGAATCCGCTGAACACGATGTTCCATTGGAGGGCGGCCTGCTGCCAGCCGAGGTCGTAGGGCCCCTCCATCACAAAGTCGTGGTCGGGGAGCACACAGAGGTGCAAGCCGACGACCGACTGCAGGTTATTGGCGATCTTGGGGTTGCGGCCGGGGTTCTTGAAGTGCTCCGGCTTCATGGAGAAGCTGGCGGCACGGGGGCGGCGGCGGCCGGTCGTCGTCAGGAAGTAGGTGAAGCCGGTGCCGTTGAGCTCGGCCTCGATGACCACGGGCACGCCGCGGTAGAGGATGTTGTCGAAGCCCAGGTCGGCCAGGCCCATGTCCTGGTCCTTCAGGCTGGGCTGCTGCCAGCGGTCGTAGAGCAGGTAGACGCCTTCGTCCGACGGCATCAGGTCCGGGCGGGAACGCCCGAGCTTGCTGCAGTCGAGCAGCGTCTGGCTCCAGACCTCTTCGCCGTCCGTGTTGAACGCGGTGATCTGGCTGCCGCGGCGCGAACGCCAGCGGCTGTAGTCGGCCCGCGAGATGCCGGCGACGTCGCCGGTCTGGTTCGCCTCCGGCGTGTCCGGCACGAACTGCTTGAGGCCAAACATGTCGTTGGCGCCGGCCGAGGCGTCGGTGCTGTCGCCGAACAGCTGGCGGGTGATCTCCTGCGCCAGCCCTTCGACCGCGATGGCCTTCTTCGCGTTCACCAGCGAGAGCACCTGGTGGCCGCTCTGGCTGTTCTTCGCCATCTCGTCCTTGGACAGCTTGATGAACGCGCGGGTGATGCCCTGGTGGGTGGCGTAGTCCCAGCGGGCCGTGTCCGGGCTGTCCTCGGGGGTGGCCGAGTAGGTGCCGAAGTCGGTGTGGGACTTGATGTTGATGGTCGGCTGGATGGCGACCGGGATCTTGTAGTCAGACCCGGTGCCGCCGTACTTGACGGCGGAGCCGTTGAAGAGGTGGGCGAGCGTGGGCTTCGCCTGGCTGAGCTCAAACGCGAGCTGCGGCCGGATGGACTCCATCGTGGTCGAGAAGACCCGATCGAGCGCGAGGCTGGTGACGGTGTTGGCAACGGCCATGGTTCAGTCCTTCAGGCTCCGCGCCGCGCTTCGGCGAGAGCCTTGATCGCGACATTGAGCGGATCCGGGAGAGCACCGCTGGCGCCCTGCGAGGTCCGCCGCTTCAGCGGCGTCACGGTCTTGTTCTTCTCGTCGCGCTTCCTGACCTTCTCGTCGGCCAAAGCCGCCTTCGCCTGTCTGGAGGCGAGCCGCAGAGCGCGGCGAGGGTCGATCTTCGCGATATGCAGGAGGTCGTCGTCTCCCTCAACGAGCATCCCCACCAGCTTCGCAGCCTCTGGGGTCTCGAACTCCGCTCCGATCTCCCCTGTCTCCAGGAGTCCTCGGAAGGCGTCGCTCATGTCGTCGTGGAACTTGTTGCGCTCCAGGGTGGGCGCGATCGGCTTAAGCCGCTCGCCCACCATCTTCTCGACCGCCGCGTTGACGTTCTTCTGGACGTAGAATTCGATGATCTGCTCGGGGGAAGATCCCTCGGGCGCCTTCTCGGCCACCATCGGCTCCGGCTTCTCAACCGGGTCCGACTGCTTCTCTTCGAGGACCGCGTCCAGCTTCGACATCAGAGTCGCCATCTGCGACTTCAACTCGGCGTTCTCGGTCTGGAGTGCCTGGAGGGCGGGGCCCGTCTCGTCGGCTACCTCGGGGGCAGCTTCCTCGACGACCTCGTCTCCTTCGACCTCATCATCCGTCGCCTCGACTTCGGGGACCTCGTCGTCGTAGCTGGTGTCGTTGAGTTCGGAGAGCTGAGCGTCGATCTGGTCGATGATCTGGAGCCCCAGATCATCCTCGATCGCGCCGCCCTGCGAGTCATCCGCCGCCTGCTCTGGCGCCTCAGTACCGGTGTTCGGTTCGGAATCCATGCAGCGAAACTACACTGTTGCCCGGGTGATTGCGAAGCCGAAGTTCATGATCAGGCGTTTGGGATCGCGTACATCCCGGGCTGGGGCTTCACCAGAATCCCGGCCGCCGCCGCCTTCAACAGGCACTTGTGAACGACCTCCCGCGGAGCAGTTGAGATCGCATCAGAGAGGGTCACGAAGTCCATCGGCACTCCGTGGTAGCGCAGGATCTTGATCGCCTCGGGCAGCACCTCGCGCTGGGCCGCTGCTAGGTCTTCCCCCGGTCGGAAGGTCGCCGTGGTGCTCGATGGCAGCGGGTCGATCTCCCCCTTGCTCTGAATGTTGTAGGCGGCTCGCACGTCCTCCCACTCCTTGCGGTTGCCGAAGGTCAGGCCGTCCATCTCGGGAGGGTGTCGGTTGTCGTGGTGATCGAAGGTACCGCCGTGCCCGGTGAAGACGTCGAGCAGCAGGTTCTTCGGTCGGATCAGCCGCTTCGGTTTGTTCGCGCCACACCAGGGGCACTCGACGTGTGGAAAGCCATCGCGGCTCTGGCAGATGCTCTCGCGCATGCCCATGACCCTGGAGAATTCCCGACCGCAGCTGTGGAACTCGCACTTGAAATCGTACTCGGGCATCAGGAACCCCCTGCGATGGCGGAGAGCGCCGGTGGGCCAGGCTGGGGCTGCGGGGTCTCAGGACCAGCCTGCCCGCCCTCTGCGGATACCGGGCTGGGTCGACGGACTCCGTCGGTGATCTGCCCGACGATGTCCCCGATCGGCCCCATGAACGCCTCGGGGTTCTCCCCGTAGATGTTGAAGATGCGCTCGATGGTGGTCTTGATGACGTCAGGCGGGAGGATGCCGGCCTGCACGGCGGGCACGATGTTCTGGACGATGAGGTTGATCGCCGAGATCAGGGAGATCAGCTGCTCCTGCTGAGCGGCCGGGTCCCGTGGCACCAGCGACGAGACCTCGACGTTGACCTCGAAGCGTCCCTGGATCTCCTGCGGATCGAAATCCAGGAACTCGGGACCCTTGGGGCCAGCGATGCGAACCTGCTGCACCTTCGTGCTCATCTGGCGGAAGACCGCCATCTGCTTGTCCATGACCGACTCGAGGAACTCGACCAGCGACTCCTGCTTGAGGCCAGATCGTGCTTGGGTGCCCTTGTCGGCGATGCGGGCAGCCGTCGCCGTCGCGCTCGCAGCTGCCGCGCCACGCTGGACGGAGTCGACCGAGCCGATCTCGAACATCGACTGCCGCAGGAGCGAGACCACGAACTCGGTGTCGGACGGAGCACGCATCTCCGGCACCACCGCGAACGCGTTCTTCGCGTCGTCGGCGTTGACCGTCAGCACGGAGTTCTCGTCGTCGCCCTCGATGAACTCCCGCAGCGAATCCTCGGTCGCGAGGCCCTGGGCGATGATCATCTTGCGCTTCGAGTTCGTCCGGTGCTGGCGCAGGACGTAGTGAATCTCGTCGTTGAGTCGGATCGCGATGGGTCGGATGGCCGCCAGATCGGAGATGCTCGAGGAGAAGAAAGAGCCAGGCACCTTCACGAAGCGCAGCACCTTGTAGGGCCAGCCCGGCATCTTCAGCCGATCAGCGACGGACCCGATCGCCTGCAGCCCCTCGGCGTTCCCGCCCGGGGCCCAGAAGTAGGTCGTGAACCGGTCACGCCCGCCCCCGCGCCGCTTCACCCAATGGTGGAGCTCGAAGATGGTCACAGCATCCGGCTTCTCCATCCGAGCGCGGTCGGTAGTGCCGAACGTCTCCTCCGGCAGGGGCACCGGCCGGATGATGGTGTCCGCCTCCATCTCCTTCGGCAGGCGGAAGAGGTCCCGGTCCTGCAGGTCGGTCATCAGGACCGTGTAGCGCTCCATGGTCCAGGGGCTGTCCGAAATCTCGGGCTGACCTGCTGGACGGAAGAAGTCCCAGGGCGGAATGCGCCGCACCGCCGGCAGCGTGTTGTCCTGGCTGAAAGAAGCTCCACCGGTCAGCGCCTCGTCGGCGATTCGGACCTGGGCCTGGAGCTTCTTGTCGAACCCGGCGAGCTCGTCGGGCTGACCCTCAGCGCCGTCTTCGTAGTCCGGGACGTGCATCGCCGACTCTTCGTCGGGGCGGTCCCAGACCACCTTGCCGACCCCGTGACCGCAGATCAGCGCATCGAGGATGATCTCACGAACCTTCTTCGTCGAGCCATTGCGCCTCCAGAAGTAGTTGCCCGCGGCCCCCATCACCCGCTGCTGCTCGACCTGCTCCCGCTGTTCGGCGGCGAAGGTGAACATCGGGCGCCGCGGCACCATCGATGCCACCACCGTCTGGGCCTGCGACAGCAGGTAGTTGATCCAGGGGCGGTCGGTCGGGATCGTCGAGGACAGGTCGAACGGAACGCTCTTGTCCTCCCAGCCAGGCTGGCCCTGGTATTCCCGCCAGATCCCAGCCCAGAGCTCCTCGTGCGGGCGCATCTCCACCAGAGATGCCTCGAACGCATCCTTCCAGAAGGTGAGCTCGTCGGGGGTGATTACTCGGTGTCGGATGCTCGCCATGTCAGAACCTGTTTCGCTTGAGCCGCTTGTTGAGTCGCGCCTGGCGGCGTCCGTACTCCTTCAGGTCGGCGATGGTCCAGTCAGCCAGGAGCTCGGGCGCCTTCCTCGGCTCCATGACGCCGAACCCAGCCTCCGCCCTCTCGAACTCCCCGATGATGCCGTACCTGAGCGCGTCGAGGGCATGATCCGAACACGTCGGGTCGATCCGGTCCTTCACGTTGCCCTCGTCATCGCACACGTAGACGTAGGAACGGAGTTCGCGGATGAGGTTGCGGCAGGCCGAGCTCAGCACCAACTGCGGCGCACCGCGCTCGGGGTCCAGGGTCAGCAGCCGCTCAACCACCTTGATGCCGTCGATGAGCGAGCCGGCGCCTTTCTTCGTCACCCGAGCCGGGATGCCGGCCTTGCGGTAGCAGAAGACGTCCTGACTGCCCTTGCTGACGTCGCAGTAGACCGTGACCAGGCCGAACTCCCGATGGATCGGGCCTACCCGACGCACCCAGGACTCCCCGGGACCCTCTACATAAGTGGGCAGGCGGTCCGCGTAGACCTCTGAGATGGCGTATATCTGCCCGGTCGGAACGTGCTGCCCCAGGAGCACGAAGCAACCTGGAGACGCCCAGCCCCAATCCTGCCCGCCCCAATAGCGCATGTCCACGGTGGGCACCTTGCTCGGGTCGACGGCGTGGATGCTCGGGTCGAAGCCCTGGTAGACCAACCCCTCGAACGTGTCCCAGGACGCCTCGAAGTCCCGCCTGTACCAGCGCTCTGGCATCGACCGGCGGGCTCGAGCGAGCTCCTTCTTCGGGAACCACGGATTGTCGCCCGTCATCCAGTGGTGCACCCCGGAGTCGTCCAGATCCTCCCTGAAGTCCCAGAGCGTCGTCTTCGCCCAGGAATCGGGCCGCGGCGACCCGGTCCCGATCAACCATCCCTCCTTGTCCGACAGCCGGTTCCGCAGCTGGAGCATCGAGGCGTAGGGCAGGGTTGCGATCTCATCCGCCCACACGCCCGAGACGGCCGCGCCCTGGAGCTGCGTCTCGTCGTAACCCGTCTTGCGCTGGATGAGCACGCCGGTCTCGAGCCAGATTTCGCCGTCGAGCTCGGCCAGGATGAGCGGGGAGACCCGCTGGAGCACCGCCCGCAACATCGCCCAGGACAGCGACACCAGGTCGTAGGTCGGAGCGACCACCCAATATGTGACTCGCGGCTTGTCCTTGCTCGCGCGCGGTTGTTTGCCGACCGACTTCCAGTCGCACCCAGACCTCAGAGCGCGGACGACGTCGCCGTAGACACGGGCGCCGGTCTTTTCGGCGCCGGTATAGGTCTTGCCGGCGCGGACGCCGCAGAAGGCGAAGACGTCGCGGGATGTGTCTCGGTAGAAAGCCTCGGCGGTGGGGAAAGGTCGCTCTTTGAGGCTCTCCAGGAACGGACCCTGGAGGTTCAGCGCGGTCGACTCAGGCTTCTTCGACTTCTTCGCTGCCACCAGCACGCCCCTGGGCATTCCGCATCGCGACCAGGGCCAGGAAGTCCTGGTACTCGATCACGGCGAAGTGGAAGGCGGGCCTGCGCCCGGCGCCGTTGTCCTTGAAGGTCTGCATCGGGGCTGAGCGTACCGCAGGGATCTCTCGACTCTTCAAGTCATTCACGATCCGTCGCCCCCAGGCAGCACCCTTCCGTCGGCTCAGCGCACCCATCAGACCCCCAGGTTCCGCAGGAGCCGCAGCGCGCGCTTCCGCGACCTCTTCTCGGCCCTCGTCAGCTTGCGCAGCGAATTTCCGGTCTTTGGATCCACCAGGTGCTTGTCGAAACGCGGAGTGCGAGCGGTCTTCGAGGACTTGGGCTTCACGTTGCCTCCGGCGGCAACACCTCGAACACCTTGCCGTCAGAGCCTCGGATGCGCAGCCGATCATCGACATCGCCCGCGCGCTGGACCGCCAGACTCGACAGACTGATCAAGGTCGCCTCGGACAACCCCTTCCTGTAGCCAGAGTCGCTCATCCTGCGGTGGATCTCCTCGAGCGCCATGACCCCGACCTGCGCCCATCCGGCACCGAGCACCTTCTGGGCACACTCCAGAGCCTCCAGGAAGACCGGATCCCCGTTCCTCTGGAGATTCTCGACCGTCCCCGGGGGGAGCTTCAACTGGCGGTCAATGGTGCGGGGGCGGGTCCCGTCTGCGACCTTCCGGCCGACAGCCTCCTTCTGACCAGAGGTCAGAGAGCCGAGATCAACGCGAGAAGCGCGGCGCGGTCGTCCTGCCATCCTAAACCCCTACCACAACGAGCCGCCTGCCCGGAGTGACGCTGGGCGGACGACTCGTTGTAGAAGCAGTCCAGGCCCAGGGGGGGTGAGGCCAGCGGACTGTCGTGCAAGGACGACTCACGCTACATCTGGGAGAGAGGTGAGGCAAGGAGTCAGCGTCAGAGCGCGCCGCGTCCGCGACTGCACGACAGGCCGTCCAGTCGAAGTCATACACCAGCCGCTCAACCTCAAACCAGAAGTCGTCAGCCATCACTCGCCCCCTTCGTCATCAGGCAGCACGTCGGAGTACCCCTGCTTGTTCGGGCGCCAGGTCAGGACGTGCCGGTTAAGCTCCTCGCAGACATCCAGGAGGGCGTCGTCGTAGCCGAGCAGGTACTCCGGCGACTTCTTTCCGACGTCCGACTCCAACCCCTCCACCAGCGGTCGCCACCAGGCGCCCCACTCCTCCCCCGTGGAGTCGGACAGCATCACCGAAGGCAGAACCTCCAGGGCGCGCGACAAGGTCACCAGCGCCTGGAGCCCAGGGCCCGAACGGCCGAGCTCAAGGCTGGAGATGCGCTGACGGCTAACCCCGCCGAGACGCTCCCCCAGGTCGCCCTGAGACAACCCCAGATTCTCCCGTCGCCGCTTCACCAGCTGTCCGAACCGAGGCTGGAAGACCACTCTCTCTGTCATACAGGGAGTTTACATCTGCCCCTCAGACTGTCAACAAATCGGCGTCACACGCGCGTCTAGATCGGCCTTATATAGCGCTACTGGCATCCAGAGGCCCTAAGTCCGCAGAGACACAAGGGCTTTTCTGTGAACAAAAAGCTTTCACGGTTCCTGGGGTCGCCAGAGTGGTTGGAGGGGCTGGGGGTGATTGTAGCTACCGCCCCAGGAGTCCCACCCCTTCGGAGGTACCCCCTACCCCGGTCCCCCAGGCCGATCCCCTGCCCTCTGTGAAGCTGTGCCTGCCGATGGCCTCGAGCTTGTGAAGCCGGGCCATCTACTCCCCCCCCGCTGCCCTCGGCCGCTGCCCTGCTACCCCCCTGCCACGGGCCCGGCTCCTACCCTCTCTGGCGCCGCCAGGGCCGTCCTGGGCTTCGGCAGCGGGAGCCCCTACCGGCCCCCCTCTGTCCGCCAGGGAGCCCACCTCCTGCCTTGAGGGCCGACCCAGGCGGGGCTCGCGCCGCAGCTGGCCGCCCGAGAACACGGGCGCCGCCCTCGACCCGGCGCGCAGCCGAGGGCCAGCCGCGGCACCCGCCTTGGCGACTCCGTGGCCTGCGCGTGGCGCACGGGCGCGAGACCTTCGGTGGCAACGCCCCCTGATCCAGAACGATCCACCCCCCTGTCCCCCTGGTCCATTTTGGTCCATCCGAACAACTACCGAACGCTAGACGTCTCCCCTTTCCGAACATTCTTTCACTCCTGATTACACAACCCGGGCTGTGTATGCTTTGATCATCTCACTGGCCGGACGCACTGGCCCTGGAGAGACACCCGATGACGACCTTGACCACCTATCGAATGTGCAACAAGCGAGCGACCTTCACCGACGAAACCGGAATCACCCGCGGTGGCACCGTCTGGCGCATCGTCGACGGCTGGGCGGACCTCAACTGCGACGACGGATTCTCCTACATTTTGCGGGTCGACCGCCTGACCTTCCTCTAGTCGAAAGAGACAGACCACAAGGAGTGACACCCGATGACGACCCTGACCTTGACCCTGACCGACGACGCCATCCGCAGAGCCCAGCTGGGCCCCTACGACTGGTCTCACCTCGCGCAGACCTACGAAGCTTCGATCGACGAATGCGACCGAGAAGGCTGGGAATACGAGGGTGAGGTGGTCATGACCTCGATCGGTTACGTCGATCTCTACCGCGACGGCGACGTTGGCGCGTTCGGCGTCATCCTCGGGAACTGCCTCGATGAGGACTGCTAGCGAGTAGTCGAAACCCGCCGCGGCGGGGCTGACACGTCAGCTCGGCGCGTAGCCAGGACCAAACCCGCTCCGCTTCGGCGTGAGCGCGGTCCAGGTGCAACCGCGATTCCCGCGACTGCAGAAACCAGGGGACAGCATGCCGCACTTCTACACCGACCCCAGCCGCGAGGCCGAGCCCTACAGCCTGCCAGATGCCGAGGCATTCCGCGCCGACGCGGGCGAGCTTGCCGAAGCACTCGGTTGGGAATGGGAACAAACGGGGGCCGACGGTTCCTGCGATGAATGGGATAGCCCGGAAGACTGCGCACCCGCCGGTTTTTATGTTTGGTCCTGCTTCCCGGGATGCATGCCTGACAGCGAGCCGACGGGCCCTTTCGAGACCGAGACCGAGGCCGTCACCTACTGGCGCGAGATGTTCAACGACTGATCCGCCCCACCCCCCACCCGCCCCGCCCGGGAAGCCGCGGCGGGGCTTCCTGGGTAGAAACTGGAGGAGAGAACATGAGCAACGACATCGCCCCACGCCGCGCAGCCTTCCGCCTCTTCCGCGCAGCCGTCGAACGCGCATGCGACATCTTCGACGCGACAAACGGCGCCCCCGCACACCGCGCGGCTTGTGACGAGTCCTGCGCCCGCGCCGCAGACGACTACAAGGCGATCGTCGCCGCCCTCGCCTAGCAGCAACCCACCCCCCCCACAGCCCCGCCCGGGAAGCCGCGGCGGGGCTCAGTGGGTAGAAACTGGAGGAGAGAACATGCGAGACCACTACACCTTCTGGCTTTGTGATTGCTGCACTGCGATGGCCGTCAACGGCGACTGCTGCGACGACCACGGCGACGGCGAACCGCTGGACGCATTCAAGGCGCCCGACGACTCCGAAGGTCACCTCATTTGTGACGACTGCCCCGGCTGCCACGGCGACGAGTGCGACCGTGAGGACTGCGACTGCGACGGATGCGACGAATTTTCCTCCCGCGGCTGCGACGGCTGCCACGAGAACGCCCGCAAAGGCGGCTCGCTCCATCGCTTCCTCGTGTTTGTCGAGACCACCACCCCAACCGCAGGAGCCTGAGACCATGGAAACCGCTACCCACTACACCGGCAACCTTCGAATCCGAACCCGGATCAACGGAGACGACACTTTCTCAGCGTGGATCTACGTAGACGGCCAGCCCTCCCGCGTTGCCCGACTGGACGATCTGCGGCTGGCGCGCGCGTGGTCCGGCGCCATCGACTCCCGCGAGGCGCACGCCGAAATGGCCAGCTCGGCGGTCTCGTTCGAGGCTGCGGGTCTCTGGTCGCCGTCCGAGGTTCCCAGCGACGACCCGCGGTACGACGTGCGAGACGTCGAAGCCTACGAGCGTGAGAGCAAGGTCGAAGCGGCGGACGGCTACCCGGACTCCGATGACCATGGAGAGACCGTCGTATTTCAGTCCACGGACGCGCTGGAACTCTGGTGGGCGACCAACTACGCCGCCTAGTCGAAACCCGCTTCGGCGGGTCTGCGGGAACCGGCCTACCCGCACTGATGAGACTGGCCACAAGGAGAGACCATGCCGCACAACTACCCCGCAATCTGGTGCTGCGCTGACTGCGCCGGCTTCCACTGCAACGGGACAGACGCCTTGACCGGCATCGACTCTGAGGAGCGGTGTCAGGAGATTCTGGACGGTGCTACCGCGCTCGGCCAGATCCCAGCCATCGACTACACGACCGAAGACGGCTGGACCGGCGACGGCGTAGACCGCGAGGGGTGCCGCGACTGCGATTCCTGCGGCTACTACGGCTTCGGAGACTTCTACCGCTTCGCCCTCACTTCCACCCCAACCGCAGGAGCCTGAGACCATGAGCAGCCGCGCGCCTCTCCGCCGCCCCGACCTCTCCAATCTGGGGGACTGGTCCCCGCTCCACCCTGAAGTGTCCGTTGTTGCATGGCGCACCGTCTGGGAGGGACGGGGGCGCGTGACAAAAGAGGCGATTCTTGAGAATGCGGCGCCAGGGTGGCCGGTGATCTTTGCAGTGGCCCACGGCGTTGCGCCGGACTGCGCGACCCCGATGCCGGAGTCCAGCATTCCAGGCGCGGCGTGGGCGCTCAGCGAGGGTTGGTTCAACTACTAGATGGAACGGGGGCCGCCTCCCCCGGCACTGCATCGACTGCGACGCTCTCCCTCTCCGGCGTTCGGCCGGTCACTTCCTGCACTGGAGTCTGAATATGGAAACGCTGCACACCCTCGCCGCCACCCCAACCCGTCGAGTGCTGCTGGTCCTCGACCCGGACCACCGGCCCGAGTATGGGCTCGACTCCCCCGAAGAGACCGAAGCCGCGGAGCGTCACGAACGGGCCATGCTCGACTCCGGCGAGTGGGCCGCCCTCGGGCTGATTGTCGAGGAAAGCTGTCCGCACTGTGGCGCGTGGGAACACGTCGACTCCGTCTGGGGCGTGGTGGTCGAGTCCACCTACCCCGACGATGCGTTCGTCCACGGGTTGGTCACCGACCATCTGGGGTGGACCGCGGAAACGCTCGCTGCCTAACCCACGGAACGGGGGCCGCCTCCCCCGGCACTGCATCCCGCAGCGTGGGCCCTGTCGATGGGTCGCGCCGGCACGTCATCCGGCACTCAGGGAAGGAACAGAGACCAATGAGCAACGATACCGAGCACGACTACTGGCAGAACGTCCACGCATCGGCCGACGAGGCCGCCGACAACATCAAGGGCGGCCAGGACTGCGGGGACGCCTTGCACGAGGCCGAGGAGGGCTCTTATTGGGTCATCTACTACCACGCCGCCGCGAAGATGCTGCTGTGGTCCCCGAACGATTCCGCCATCTTCGATGAGTGCGGCGCGCAGGAGTTCGACGGCTACGGGGACGCGGTCACGAAGATGGCAGCGTGGGCCTACTCCGCCGACGTCCGCGACTACTACTTCCGAACCTACAACGAGGATGGGACGCGGCTGAACGAAGAAGACGCCGCTTGACGGTGCGGGCGGCCACGGTCGCCCCCACCTCCCAGCCCGCGGGGAGTCTCGCGGGTTCGGAGGCGGAATTGACCGCCAGAAGGAGAGGCCATGGACCACATCACCATCCACGACTGCGGCGGAGCCATCCTCACAGCCACCGCGTGGGACGGCTACAGCTACGACTACTGCGACAAGTGCAGCGCCTTTGCTTTCGCCCCGCGCAAGATGCCGTCGGGAACCGACAGGACCCGCAATAACGACGCTTTCCAGAACGGTGAGGACTGCTCCCCGTCCGCCCCCGAGTCCCACGCATGACCCGTAAGCGCGGACTCGGCCGAGGCAAGGGCACTCAATCCATCGACCCCGCGGGGAAGGGGGTGCGGCGCGAGCTCTACCTCCGCCCCCCGGACCTAGAAAAGCTCTCCCGCACACCAGGAGACGGCTGGACCGCCAAAGTCCGATGGCTGCTTGAGCTTGCCGATTCGATGGGGCTGCTAGAGCGTCGCGGACGGTAGGGAAAGGGGGGACTAGGGGGGTATGGGCAGAGGGTGAGTCACTCCCACGCCTCCCGAGCCAGCGCCCGGATCGCGTCCACAGCCCCCTCCACAATCCGCGCCGCCGTCTCCTCCTGCGCAATCGCCCACACAGTCGGGTCCGTCCCTTCCGGCCGCTCCTCGCGCCTCAGGGCGGCTACCTGTCGCGCAGTGATTGCGCTAAGCCACCTCGCGTCCCTGTATGCGTCCTGCGTCTCCATGCTGCCCTCGCTCTTTCTTCGGCCCTCAGCTCCGCCTCGGGACGGTTCATCATCCCTGAGAACTCCATGATGCCGGCGCGCTCCTCGAACCATTCTCGATCGTCCTGCGGCCAATCGGCCACGCGATCGGGGAGGGTCACCCGAACAACCCCTGCTGCACCGCCGGCCGCCATGCGGGCTCACGGTTCATGGTCACCCACTCGCGCTTTTGCTTGCTGAATGTGCGCTTCTGACCGACTCGCGTGCTCGTGATCTCGACGCTGTGCCAGCCGTCCAGCTCTGCGATCGGCTCAGCCTCGCTGATATAGACCGCGGCCCCAGCGTCGGCCCATCGTCGCGCCAGTTCCACGACATCTTCGCGCGGGAGGTCGTTTCCGTAGCCGGTGGTCCCGCGATAAGGCGGATCCATGTAGACCACGCACCCAGGCGGCAGCGTCGGCGGCGTGATCTCGCGCGCGTCGGGGACGATGGCGGCGGGGAGGCCGAGTGGGCGCATGCGATCCCCTACGACGTCAACGACATGACGGGGGCGGTCCCTTGATCCGTCCTCGTGATTCTTCTCGTAGTCCTTGAACGCGCCGCCCCAGTCGTATGCCGACCGCTGCTGCACAGTCGCCCACCTCGCCACCTCCCGCGCCGCATCCGCCACCTTCCCCGCCCCGGTCGCGAACTCGTCGCCCCCGTGCGTGGTCCCGCCCTTGCCGGAGTTCTGCATCGTCGCGCTGTCGATGTTGATCAGGCGGTTGCTGGCGCTGACTTGCAGGTAGCGGGCGAGTTCGGAGGCTTCCGCGATCCGCTCCGTGGCCGTGGCCGTGGCCGAAGTGTCCTGCCTTCGTTCGCCCGGCCCCACAAAACCCGTCTTGAGGTTCGACTGCTCATAGGACCAAACGGCCCTCTGAATCCACCGCCCCACCTCCCGCGCCCCAAAGCCCCGAATCGGCCCCTCAGCCCGCAGCCGTTCCCACAGCGCCCGCGGGTCCTCGTCCTTCCACCCGCGGATGATGTCGGCGGCCTCGCGCATCAGGTCCGGGTCGGTGTAGGCGTGGAGCAGCGCGCGGCAGCCCGCGTCCGGCTCGCAAAGCAGCGCCCGCCTAAACCCCTGGCCGGGCCTCAGCCCCATGACCCGCAAAATTGCCCGAGAATACCCGAACTTATTTCCCATTCGGGACACAGGAGGCTTGCAGTGCGCCCCGTGTTGCAGGACCAAAGACATTGAAGCGAGCCCTGCGCACAACTCCACGAACAAGGGAATCGGCCCGCCGTCGTGTAGACCGCTCATCCGAACAACCCCAGCAACGACCGCTGAGCCGTCCGCTTCTTCATCAGCTCCACGTTCCGCTCGTCGAGGTCAAACATGAGCCACCGCCTGCCCAGCGATTCGGCCACCTCCGCGACCGTGCCGGAGCCGCCGAACGGGTCGAGGACGATTCCTGTTGTCGTTCCTGCGTCGCAGTCGCAGGTTGCGCGCCAGCAGAGCGTCTTAACGCGGGCGGTTTTTGCCCACTCCTGCCCGTTCATCGCCCTCCGCCGATCCCCATCGTTCACCTTGCTCGTCTTCTCCACCCCGTCTCTTTTGTTGCGCTGCCGTTCTGGTATCTGCATCGGCGTTCGCTCCACCACCCGCACCCACCCCTTCCCGCACTCGCGGCACACCTTCGCCGGACACCCTGCCTTGACGCACGGCTCCACCAGCGCGGGCGGCATCACGGCGTAGTGGCTGCCGCTGTAGGGCTTCGTCGCGATAGTCCAGACGTTGCGGCGGTTGCGGCCCGTCCCGCTCGCAAGGGTCGCGGTAGTTGTTCTGTGTCCAGACGTTCCAGGGTCTCCCCTGCGCGATGGCTCGATATTCCTGCGGTCCTCCCACGAAGACCTCGGGCGGTCGTCCGTCTTTGCGTCCTCCCTGATCGCCTCCGCATCGAACCAGTACCGCGCCGACTTCGTGAGCAGGAACACGGCCTCGTGCGCCGACGTGCAGCGATCGGTAACGCTCGCGGGCATCGGGTTCGGCTTGTGCCAGACGATGTTGTCGCGGAGCCACCAGCCGTCAGACTGGAGCGCGAGGGCGACGCGGTAGGGGACTAGGTAGAGGTCTTTGGGCTTGAGGTCAGCGTAATCGATGAACCGCGCGCCGTTAGCTCTCGACGCTGACGGGCGCTTGTCGCGCGGCCCGACTACGCCCTGCGCCCCGTTCCTGCTCTGCTGCGGGTGGCTCGTTCTTATCGCCGCCCCTCCGCCGCTGTAAGAATCCCCCAGATTCAGCCAACAAGTCCCCCCCGGCTTCAACGCCCGCCGAAGTTCCCGAAACAACCCCACCATCCCAGCCACGTACTCAGCAAGCGTCGGCTCCGCGCCCATTTCCCGTGCCTTGTCGGGGTGGTCGTCGGGCAGGTAGGAACGGAGTCCCCAGTACGGCGGGCTCGTGACGATGCAGTCGATCGAGTCGTCGGGCAGTTGGCGCGCCAATTCCAGCGCGTCACCGATTGCCCAGCCGGGGACGTCGAAGGGAATCGGGCCGCCGTCGTGTAGATCGCTCACGTCATCGCCTGCAACGCCAGCACCACAGCCCGGAACGCCGGCCGGTCAAGCTCCCAAGCCCTTGCGTCCTGGGCAGCGCGCCACGCCGACGAGTGATCCGCCCAGCCGAGTTCTGCCGCAATGTCGGCGTAGG
>Ga0080013_1001250_pt1 | contig 34277 bp, 43 predicted proteins | sample ETNvirenome_6_85_FD_69236 | JGI IMG/M metagenome (GOLD analysis project Ga0080013, IMG submission 69236) | Marine viral communities from the Pacific Ocean - ETNP_6_85 (SPADES assembly) (version 2) | ecosystem: Environmental > Aquatic > Marine > Oceanic | place: Pacific Ocean | collected 2013-06-19
GGCCCCAATGATGTTATAATCAACACTATGAGGGCCCACCCTAGTTGTGAGTTTCTTGTGTATGATAGCAAGATCTACTATAACAACACCCCACAGATGTCGGGAGCAAATACTGATAATATATTAGGAACAACCGGTTCCGGCTATATCAGTTTATATGAGAAGAATATTGACCGCCCCTATACTAATACTGATAGGATTATAGGTAGTACTGCTTCATACGCCGCCGCAGAACCAAATAAGTTTGTCCTCGATACCGGACAAATATATCCCTTTATTATAAAGGATGCCAGTAGGCAAACTTTTAAAACGATGCGGGATGATATTTTTGCATCTTATGCATATGGTGATATAATTTCTGGAAGCACAGGTTCCGCATATGAGATCGTTTATCCTCTTCCCAAGCGGCCGCTGTTTTTGGGAGGCGGTATGGGTACCCCTAAAAGATATCAATATCCCATGTCTGCGTCTATTACACGGGAGTTTATGACGGGCGCCGCCGGCGCGGGATCAACAGGCGCCGGCGAGAGAAAGACGTGCGTAGATACATCAGACAGTAGCACATACCAATGTGATCCCTATCATCGTCACTTTTGGGCTCTAAAAAATAGATTAGATTTTTACGGTATTCAAAGTGAACATTATAGGGTCAGCTCCTCCTATGGAGATAAGAGTTTACAGAAAGTTAATTTAATTTCAATTCCAGAGATATTTTTTGGGAGTGGGATCAAACCCGGATCGGTTTCTTTAAAATGGTATTACAGTGGATCCTTGGCTGGTGAGCTTCAAGATACAAAGAGAAATGGTGAATTAATAGAGGTCTCCGGACCCAGCACTTCTTCTGTTGCCGGCGTCGTTTTGTATGATGAAGGTTTTGTGCTTTTAACAGGCTCTTGGGCCTTAAATGGTGAAACCGTTGTTATGGAGCCCGGCCAATCTGCCGATAATCCAAAATGGATATACTTTGGTGCGGGAGCCGGCGACGGCATAAATCAAGCTAACACTGAAACAGGGTTTAATAAACTTTCTTTTGATCTTTCTTTTAAGGGCACCTCCAATACACAAGTGGTGACAGTGTTTGCTCATGCCAAGCGAGGTGAAACAAATTATTCAAATAACCCAACTTATCTACAATATAGTCAAAGCCAGATACAACTCACAAGCTCCCAAGTTTATGAAGAGAACTCAAATCGTCTAATTGCAAATACAGTAAGTTCTAGTCACAGCTCATATAGCTCTTCCTTTAAGAGACAGGTATATATCTCCAGAGTCGGTATTTATGATGAAAACAAAAACCTTTTGGGTATTGCGACATTATCTAATCCCATCTTAAAAGAAGAAGATCAAGATTTCTCATTTAAAATTAGACTAGATATCTGATATAATAAAATTATGATTTTAGGCGTTGACGTATCAACTAGTATTACTGGTTTTGCTGTGGTTGCAGAAGGCGAGTTAGTTTATTACGACCACATTGATTTGCGAAAAAAGAAGGGCACCTTTGCTAAGACTCTCGCAATAAAAGAAAAGATAATGGACATTTATGAAATGTACCAGTGTAATAACGAGAGTCATCTGCGTATAATAGATACAACCGCAGAATACCCGATTCAACATATCTACATCGAACAGCCATTTACATTCTTTAATAGCGGCGGCTCATCAGCTAAGACGATGGCGGTACTTCAGAGGTTCAATGGCATTGTATCGTGGCTGCTTTATGAGCTTTTTGAAATCGAGCCGGAGTATGTTGGTGCGACAGCCGCACGAAAAGAAGCAGGCATTAAGATCCCTCGTGGAACAAAAGCAAAGAAAGTTGTGATGGAACATCTCTTGGAAAATGAAGAGGCATTTAAAGTGGAATATACCCGTCACGGTAACCCTAAAGCCCAGTATTTTGACATGGCAGATGCGATTGTTATTGCGAGAGCAGGCTACAGAATAGAACAAAAAAAGCAAGAAAATACTTGACAATATATAAAAAGTGGTTATATTTATAAGTACAGCGAACCTTGACACTCTCACTGTAAGATAAAAAATCCGTCTACACTCTGGCAGTGATGACTCAAGTTTTCACCGACACCATGACCCCGCCTTAACTGGCGGGTTTTTTACTTGACTTTTACAAAAGCCCATGTTACATTATAGACATGAGGGAACTATTTAGAGCATGAGCGAATTTCATGACGCATGGAGAGACTTTCTGAACGAATCTTCTCTATCACGTATCCACCAGCACACTCAAGAGCATGACACGGCCATCCTGACGGCCCATAGGGCTGCTCCTGATGATTCGGAGGGGTGTATTACCGATTTGCCTGCTTCGGGCCAAGAGGAGGCATCCTCGCGCAAAATGAATCAAGAAAGAAACCGCGAACTTAAAGCACTGCTTCTTAGAAAAGGATATGGTGTTACTCGTGTTGATGGCTCTTATATTGAAAACTTTTCTGACGCAGATCCTCTAAAGCGCGTAGAAGTGAGTGAGTCCAGCTTTTTTGTGGTAAATCTTTCTGATAGTCCTGATTTTGCAGCCGACATGAAAGATTTGGGAGAGTTGTATTGTCAAGACTCTATATTGATTATACCTCAAGGGGGCAAAGGCGCCTATTTATATGGAACCAACGATACCTCCTTTCCTGGCCTTGGCAACACTGAGACTGTTGGGGACTTTGGCGCCGGCAAAGAGGCAGAGTTTATGAGCCGAATTCGGGGAAGGCCTTTTACATTTAAAGAAGCAAACGAGATGGAAACATTTGATAGCCTTTCTCGTAACGCCAAATGGGTCGTAGCCAAGATTGCAGAGAGATTGACACGCAAATGAAGAATCTATTTGAAAACTGGCAAACGTTTGTAAATGAAGACGTTGAGCCAGGAAAAACAAGGCTTTATCATTATACACGCGCCCCTGCGGCTAAAGATAAGGATCATTTTATCGTAGATCCAGCACACTTTGTGACATCTCGCGGTTCGTATTCTCGAAACGAATGGACTCGTAGTCGTTACCCTCGCTCCTTTTACTACACCGACCCTGAGCGTAAAGAGTCTATTGTTTCTGGTGACCTGTTCATCACAGACGTTTCGTCCGAAAGAATTTATGATTTACGTAAAGACCCCGATGGTTACAACCAAAAACATCGACATCCAACATATGGCCTCCGCAACGATATAGAGTGGACCAGAATGTTAGAAGATATCGCAGCTGCTTACGATGGAATTTCTTATACTTTAGGAGAAGGCGGCATACCCGTTGTCGCATATTTTAGACCTCTCGAAGTAAAAAGAGTTGACAATTAGAAACCTATCTGTTATATTGTTAGAAAAGGAGGGTACATTGAGTACTACTATTGAGATTGGAGATTTAGTCTGGAACGGCCACGGTGGTTGGTTACGTTTTGGATATGTTACAAAGAAGCGCCTCGACGACAATGGTTGGGCGTATTTTACAGTAGATTGGCTAAGGGATGAAAAATACCAGGGCGCCCAGGACTATTATTATTCTATCAACCCAAAAGGAAACTATGGATTAGTAGAATTTAGGCCCGGCCAGCTTTATCGTATAGAACCAGAAAGATTGAACGATATCCTGGAAGCTTATTCGGTCGTACAGAGGCAGGGTGATGTTTTAGAAGCTTATTCTGCCGGCTAATGGTCGAGAGGCAACGTGAATAAGACAGCAGCTAAAAAAGTCTTAAATGAAGTTCTTGGCAGCTGCCGAGACAGTGGTTATGAGTTACTATATGGGTGTCCAGCGTGCAATCACCATAAGCGCAAATTGTCTGTTAACTTGGACAAGAACGTTTTTAAGTGTTGGGTATGCGACTATCGCGGTCGTAGTATTCGTCGGCTTGTCCGTCGATTTGGAAACCTCAAGCATCTTCAGAGTTGGGAACGCACTGTAGGCCGAATTGACCTGCGCGACTTTGCTGATTTGTTCACTGAGGGCAACGCTAAAGAGCCTCCCCAAAAGTTAGAACTCCCGAAAGAATTTACCAGCTTGACATCACCGAGTCCACCGAGAACTTCAGCGTATGCAATGAAATATCTCAGGGCCCGCGGCATCTCTTATGCTGATGTAGTAAGGTGGAAGATCGGGTATTGTTTTGATGGCCAATATAGGGGACGCGTGGTGGTTCCATCATTTGATGATGATGGGGATGCTAACTACTTTATTGCCAGATCTTATAATGGAGATTCGTATCGCTATAAGAATCCGAAAGCCTCTAAAGATGTTGTCTTCAATGAGCTATTTGTAGACTGGAATGATGATTTGGTTATTGTAGAGGGAGTGTTCGATGCGATTAGAGCAGGAAACGCCGTCCCTATCTTGGGCTCAACGCTTCGAACAGATTCAAGGTTGTTGCGCAAGATCGTCTTTAATGACACTCCGGTGTATATGGCACTCGATCCCGATGCCGCTGAGAAGGAGCATCGAATCATCGAAACGCTTCTACGATATGACGTCGAGGTCCACAAGATAGACGTATCTGGCTACGAAGACGTCGCGGAAATGCCCATAGAGATTTTCAGAGAGCGAAAGAAGAAAGCTGCCTTTATTGACAGAGATAACTATTTACTTGTAAAAATGCTGTCTGCATTATAACCAAAGGTTCTATAATATGAAAATCACAAAATCACAACTCAAACAGATTATTAAAGAAGAAATTGAAAGAGATCTCGCAGAAGAGGATATTTTGTCTGGGCCGACACGCGCACAACGCGCACAGTCTGCGGCCGCAGACCCTTCAGACCCCTTGTCGGGTCCAACGAGTGCTGAACCAGTGTCCCAAACCACTTCGGATGATAATACGCAGTTGGCTCTCGTTGCAAAGGAACTACAGTTGCTGCTTGCCAAAATTCAAAAGGCATTAAAAACATGAAACTAAATGAAAGCCTCAAGAAATGGCAGGAGTTCGGTTTAAGCCAGCAGACCGAATTACGTGAACTACATTACAACGATTTGATCGTTGATAAAGGTGGCTCAACATACGGTATTACGGCAACATATAAGGATATTCTTGAAAAAAGGCTGAGCACGACCGATGGACCGCTACAAGTGTGCTGGATTAAGGAAGAGAATAAGTTTTTACTAATCGACGGTTACCACCGCTTAACCCAAAGTTTGTTGGAAGGAAAAGTAAGGTATTTGTGTGAAGTTGATTGGACAGGATATTCTCTTGAATGGAAAGTTCCTTCAAAAAGGGAGCGTTTTATAATAAAAGGATTAACTAAATGAAAATCACAAAATCACAACTTAAGCAGATTATTAATGAAGAGTTTGGAAATAGCGAAGTCCAAGCTGAACTAGATTTCGGCGCCGCTATCAATTCTTTGTGGAAACATGGTTATTCTCGCGACGATATTATGAGCTTGGCAGATGATTTAGTTGGCGCGAAAGAAATGTCGGCAAATGATGGGAGAGAAGCTTAAAATGAAAATCACAAAAGCACAACTTAAAGAGATTATTAAAGAAGAGATTGAAGAGATTCTCCCCCGCAGCGAAGCCGCGGCAAAGATGTACCGCGGACTGGCAGCACAAATTGCTGAAATGATTCTCGACCTCGATAAGGAACTATTTGGCCCATCCGGCGGGATGGACAGGGGAGCGCTCCTATATGTATTAGAACAGACCGAGAAGATGTATTATAAAAGAGTACAGTCCGAAGAATCCCCAGGCCTTCAAAAAGAGGCTGCGCAGCTTATAAACAAAATCGTGTCAAAGGACGGCAAACGAAAGGGCGTGAAGATTTCCGGGACGTGGAAAGGCCGAAGCATCAAGGCCAAATGGATGGATAAAGACGGAAACCCAGGCCCCACGGTAGACGTGGCAGCCACCGACTATACGCGGAAGGACTGGTAGGAATATAAAATGAAACTTACAAAACAAAAATTAAAGCAGATTATTAAGGAAGAGCTTGGCACAACGCTTCAAGAAATCACCCGGAACATCCCGGAATCCGACCCCGAATACAAATACAGTTGGACAAAGAGAATTTTTCAAGAACTGTTGTCTCGACTTCAAAGAATAGACACTGCTGCCGCTCACTCTATTATGGATGAAATTGAGGAATTATTATTTACAAAGCACCCCGAAGATATTCAAGATCTTATAGGTGAAATAACAGATAATCTTGCGCAAGAACACCTCCACCGCGACGGAGTTCCGGCCGCACTCCGGGTCCATGTAGCCCACCGCATTAACGCCAACTTTGAAGCGATTTATGATATTCCGGCCTCAGACGCTCGATCTATTATGAAGAGTGTAAGAAAGATAGTGAAAGAAATGGAGAAAAAAGAAGATCTTGAATTTATAGTGCATCTAATGCCACTCGCTCTCGATGGAAGAGCAGGAGATTCATATAGAGCCGCGTGGGATCGTTATCACCAACGTCGCGACTGGCGGAGAGAAGATTAAATGAAACTTACAAAAGCACAGCTTAAGCAGATCATCAAAGAAGAGCTTGAAGTCATTTTGACTAATGAAGAGGCAGCCGATTTATTCGGAGATGAAATCCTTGAACAGCTAGAAGAAACCCTCGAAGAATCTGAGGGAAAGAACTGTGCTGATTCTCCGAAAGGATGCATACGTAAGCGCGGCGATAGTTGGGTAATCTTAAATAATAAAAAAGGCGGTGTTTGGCGTAAGTGCGATTCCCGCTCGCATTGTGAAGAAATTCTCGATGCTTTTCATGCCAGTAAAGGCTGAGAAATATAAAGGAAAAGATAATAATGGAAATTTTAAGAACATTATGGGAACTTGTAGCCGGCCTTGTGGTCCTCGGTTGGGACTTGGCGGTCCTTCTTGTTTCCTCCGCAGGGCACCTTCTACACCACCTACATACAGACTCCCCTCGTTTAGAAGGACTACTTGTTGGTGTGTTACTAGCTTGGCTAATGGTCCACCGCGACAAGCACCCGCTCATCCGCGTGGTTAGCTCCCCTTTAAAGCTGATTGTTGACATTCTTGATCTGGCCTGGGAACAGGCAACAGAGGTGATTGTCGACATGTGGCATGTCGCTGTCGAATGGCTCGGCGGCGCTGTATCCTGGCTTCGCGGCAAGCTTGCGGCGGGCTGGTCTTGGATGATGTCTGGGCTTGCTGGATTAAAGGGGAAACTTTCAAAATGAAAATCACAAAGACAAGACTAAAGGAAATTATCCAAGAAGAGCTTAATACAATGGATAATTCTGATGAGACCATCAATGAAATGGAGGCTGAAGTTGTTGCAGGGCTTACTCCCGAGAACATTCAGATTGTCCTCTTGGGTCTAAAGAAGCTAGCGTTAGAGACAGGCCTCCCGTTGGCAGCGCTAACTGCCGCGGCAATGAAAATCCATCAGAAGATTTCTCCAGGAAATTCTGAAGATGAGTTATAAAAAAAATATTGAAACAATAATCTTAGAGGAAACGCAAAACTTATTGTTGGAGCGTCGTCTATATTCTTTAATTGAGCAAGAGGCGGCCAAGCTTGGGGTTTCCCTAACAGAAGCACGCCTAAAAAAGATTATTAGAGAGGAGGTTGAGTGGACTGTTGATGAGCGAGAAAAAGATGAAAAAGCTTATGAAAAAGTTGTCGATGATGTTTTTGATCAATTAGAATCTCCATTAAAAGAAGCCGCAAATGAAGATTTTGAAGAGCTTAAAGCATATAGGGAACATGTAAAAAAGAAAAGAGGCGGATATAGAAAATTCGCGGCACTGCTCTTAGCTCTCAATATCGGCCTAGGCCCGGTAATTCATAATAGATTAGAAGCAGAAGATGTTGGGATCCCCGACCGGCTGGAACAATCCTATGCCGTCCAAGATTTTAAAAATTTTAAAAAGATACAAATGCAGAGACATGGTGAGGCAGCACCAGAACTTTCCCAAGAAGAGGCTAGAGAATTATATGATAGCTATTCGGGAAAAGTTATTAATCCTCGCGCTTCCACATTAGATAAGGTTGATGAAGCGCTCGTTTCTAATATGTCAGCACAAACTCAAGCAATCCCCAAAGAATTACGTCAGGCCGGCCGACCGGCTCACGTTACGACTGTACTATCTTGGATTGACCCCGGAGCGATAAGCGACACTGATCTTTTGCCTGACAAGGAAGTATCAGCAGGCGCTTATAAAAAATCTCTCGAAAGAGAATTTGAATTGGCCCCCACAATGGATGCTAAGATAGGGGCAGCAGTTAAAATGATGAATGACCTATTAGTTGTTCGTACCGGCACTACCGGTCAGTCCGCTTATTGGCTAGATCATCAGCCGATACAGGAACTATCGTGGTCCGTAAAATATAGTGTTTTAAAAGATAAAATTACGGATGGAACACTTGATCAAGAAAAACTTACTGATGCGATTAAACATTTTCAAGCAGAACGCGCTAAAGGTAAAGTAGTCGATGTTTCATCCTTGTACGGACAGAAAAAAAAGAAGTAATAATTTATTGACTTTATCAGCAATATTTGTTAATATAATATGTGGAGCAATAATGAATAAGCAACAGATGATTGAAAGTTACAAGAGGCAGATCAAGTGGTATACACGCGGCCAACGAATTTTAAAATTTTTAATTATTATTGAAGTAATTGGGGCTGTATTTTTGTTGTCCAAATAGGAGTTTAAGTGAAGTTTGCACATATAAGTGACACACATATAAAAAATTTAAAATATCATTATGAATACCGAATAATTTTCGAGCAGTTATACAATACATTACGAGAACAAAAAGTAGATTGTATTGTTCACTGTGGCGATATCGCACATACGAAGACACAGATCTCACCAGAGTTTGTGGATATGTGCTCCGATTTCTTTCGAAGCTTGGCGGAGATTGCTCCCACATACATTATCTGCGGTAACCACGACGGCAACCTAAAGAACAGTAGTCGCCAGGATGCGCTGAGTCCGATTGTAGACGCATTGAATCTCACCAATCTTTATCTTTTGAAAGACTCTGGAGAGACTCACGTTGACGACAAGTTCTGCTTGAATGTGCTTTCAGTATTTGATAGAGCCAATTGGATCAAACCGACGGATGATAGCAAGATTAATATTGCGTTGTACCATGGCTCTATCTCCAATTGCAAGACTGACATCAATTGGACAATGGCCAATGGAGAAGACGAACTCAACATCTTTGATGATTTCGATTTTGCAATGCTTGGGGACATACATCGTCGCCAATTCTTGGATAAGGACGGGCGTGTATGGTACGCAGGTTCCACTGTGCAGCAGAACCATGGAGAGACAGATGACAAGGGTATTCTTATTTGGGACATTGAATCGAAAGATGATTGGGACATTGAGCCCATCGTATTCAAAAATCCTCGCCCTTTCTTTACTATCCAGCTAACGCCAAAGGGCCGCATGCCAAGGAACATAGAAGTTTCTGAAAACGCACGCTTGCGCCTCGTTAGCAATAACAACCTTCCGCTGAATACGATGAAACGTGCGATGGAAATCGCCAAACACCGGTTTAAGCCAGAATCGATCTCTTTCCTTAATCGTGCCGCAGGTCAGCGCGGGAATGTCGAGGAGTTCACGAACTCACTCCTCACAGACAACCTACGAGATCTCAAGATACAGGAAGAACTGATTGATGAATATCTTACTGATTTTCAAGTAGAGTCCAAGACTTTAGAAACTGTATATGAGTTGAATCGCAAATACAATGAAATTGTAATGAAAGAAGAAGAAATCTCACGGAATGTTAACTGGAAGCTTGTTAGCTTTAAGTGGGACAACTTGTTTAACTATGGTGAAGGCAACAGTGTCGACTTTGATAACATCGGCGGCATCGTTGGAATCTTTGGAAAGAACTTTTCTGGGAAAAGCTCTATTATTGATGGAATCTTATATACCCTATTCAACACAACCTCAAAGAATGAACGAAAAAACTTAAACATCATCAATCAGCACAAGGATTACGGCTCCGGCGAGCTAGAGATTGAGATTGGACATAAGATCTACAACATCCGTCGTATGTCAACGAAGTATACCAAGCGACTTCATGGAAAGGAGACGCTTGAAGCAAAGACAGAATTGAACTTTGAAGTTCATGATACTGTAACAGGTGAAACAACATCACTAAACGGGCTGACCCGGTCTGACACGGACGCAAACATCCGAAAGTACTTCGGGTCTATGGAGGACTTCCTAGTGTCCTCATTGTCCTCTCAACATCATTCTCTCGCTTTTTTGGACGAGGGTTCGACAAAGCGAAAGGAGATCATTGCCAAGTTCCTTGATCTTGAGCAATTTGATAGGAAGTTCAAACTAGCCAAAGAAGATTCCATTGACGCCAGAGCGGCCCTAAAAAAGCTAGAGGACCGGAACTATACTGAAGAGCACGAAGAGGCGACGTTAGAATTAGACTCCCTCAAGGCGCAACTGGACGTAAACCAAACCAACTGTGATCATTTACAAGAAGCAATTGTATCGTTAACTACTGAGAGCCAGACATTGCAAACGGCAATTAATAGTATGCCAGAAAATGTGATCAATCTCTCGCAAACAAAAGCAAAAGCCAGCAAGAAGAGAAACCAGCTTGCATCTCTTGAGGAGCAGACCGCCGAATATAGCCGAGAGCGACAAGAGGCTACAAGAAAAAGTGAAATAGCCGCAAAGCTTCTAAAGACGCTTGACATTGTTAAGTTAAACGGCAAACAGGAAATTATCGATGAACAGTTGTCTGTGATAGCCGACTATGAGAGTCAGCTAGCAGAGGTAGAGAATTCCATTGAGTCATCTGAAAAGAAGACCTGCTTGTTAGACGGAATTCCATGTGGCGATAGTTACCCTGCGTGTAAATTCATTAGAGATGCCAACGCTGCTGTTGGGCGCTTACCTGTTCTGGGTACAGAGAGGACGAATATTCAAGCTCAACTTAAGCAAGCTCAGCAGAAGTCTGGCACTATGAATGCAGAGCTAGTGGCAGGTTCGATCCAGAAGCACAACAGGGTAGTCGAAGAAAGCTCCAAATTAGAAAGAAAGTTAGAATCGCTTGGCCTGACTATAGAAAGAAACCAAAGTGCGATGACCACCCTGGCCATCGAGATTCAACAGATAGATAACAAGATCAAAGAGTATAATGAGAACCGAGAGGTTATTGAAAATCTTGAACACCTGACTCAACAAATGCAACTTATAAATACTAAGATTGCATCAAAAGGCAAACAACTGGAAGTATGCAAATCCAAGACCTTTGAACACTATCGACAGGTGGGCTCACTAGAACAGCGTATAGAGGAAATCGAAAGAGCCGAAAAGGAAACTTCCGACTTGCGTCGTGAATACGCAGCATATGATTTATTTATGAGATGTATGCACTCTAACGGGATTGCGTATGACGTCATCAAAAAGAAGATCCCAGTAATCAATCAGGAGATCGCGCAGATGTTGGCGAACATTGTTGATTTTGAAATCTCTTTCTCCAGTAACGGCAATAAGTTGGATATCTTTATTAAGCACCCCAAGCACGATGCTCGCCCGATTGAGATGGGCTCTGGCGCCGAAAAAACGGTTGCAGCCATGGCTATTCGACTTGCTTTGTTGAGTGTCTCCTCATTGCCCAAGGGTGATATTTTTGTCTTGGATGAGCCGGGCACCGCTCTGGACGAAGAAAATATGGAGGGGTTTATTAGAATCTTGGAACTAATTAAAGTATATTTCAAGAATGTTTTCCTGATCTCGCACCTTGATTCGCTCAAAGATTGTGTTGATATGCAAGTTGTGATTGAAAAGAAAGCAGGATATGCAAGAGTAAATCAATAGGAGATTGCAAAATGAAACTAACCAAGAGGCAACTCAAGCAAATTATCAAGGAAGAATTAGAAGCAGCGCTGCAAGAACAAGGCGGAGATGAAATGGCACAAGCAGAAGAGCTTGCTGCGGTATTTCAGAAAAGCCCTGCCATCATGGCAGCCGTCGAGCAAGCCGCACAAGATCCAAAGGTGCAAGCAGCCGCTCAAGAAGCACTATCGCAAAGCGGAACCATGCAGGAGGATGAAGATCCCATGGGCACCGCATACCAAAAGAGAGCAGACAGGGCAGGAATGGGAAAAGCCGCGGGCGCCGGCATCGGCTTAGCTGGAACAGCCGCTATGTTCGCGCCCGGCACCCTCGCTCTTGTTGGTCAAGCCGCGGCAGGAACTGCGGTGGCAGCGCTGGGATTCACCGCTGGTCCCGCCTTGATGGCCATCGGAATGATACTCATGTCGAAAATGCATTCCGCTGAAGGAGAAAACAGGTGGAAAGCGGAAATGCCCCACTTGCGCAAACGTTCAGACTTTTCTGATGAAGAGCATCAAAAGATGTATAACAGAGGATAATCAATGTCAGACGAAAACGACGATAATAACGAATTTGATTTTCTACCTCCCGCAGAGCCCCCGCCCTCCTTCAATCAGGAGAAGGACCACTATCACGAACAGGTAGATGCAGAAGACTTCGGTATGGTTGAGGACTTCGGATTACAGATGGAATACTCTGATGAGGATCTCCTCCCCGAAAACACTGCTCCGTCTTCTATAAACGTGGGCTTTGTTGGCGTCGGCGGTGGAGGCAATAAAATGGCCAATGCTTTTATCGAGCTTGGCTTCAACAAAACGTTACTTGTCAACACAACGGGCAAGGATATTCCAAAGAATGTTGAAGAAGACCACGTTGTTCTTATCCCTGATTCAGACGGAATCGGCAAGAACACAGATTATGGAAAAGAGATATTAAGTCAGAATGGCGCCATTGTCGAAGATGCGCTCCGCATTAAGTTTGGAAAAGTTGACTGGTTGTTTGTATTTGCTGGCGGTGGTGGTGGCACCGGTAGTTCTGTCAGCGCTCTCCATCCTGTGTTTGAACGGTACATGCGATCTGTTCAGTCCACTGGTAAGGTTGTTTATGTAGTTTCTTGGCCAACTGCTCAAGAAAACCTCAATCCTACAATCGCCCGCAACGCCCTTACCTTGGCGAATGACGTGCTGACTCACCCCCACATCATCCTTGATAATGAACGCGCCACGCGCCTACTGCGTGGCAGAATAGGCATGCTTGGCATGTATCCTGTCGCCAACACAACATTTGCTAAATCTTTCGCCCAGGTACTTAAGCTCTCCACCGAGGATTCACCGATCCAATCTTTCGATAGCAAGGATTTGGAAACATGCTTGGGTAACGATGGCAGAGCTTTCTTGGGCTCGACAATGATAAAAGATCCGAATACTGCTAAGCTTGGTTCGGTGATCCTGCACAACTGCATGAACCGCTCCGCTTGTCCTCCCCCGCGGGGGAAGGCCGCAGCCGGATCCCTTATATTGGTCGCCTCAGAAGAGATGGTGGCTGATCCTAAGATAAGTAAGAATCTTGAGTCTGCGATTGCTTATGTCGGAGGCCGTTGCGAGACACTTTTCTCTGGCGTCTATGTCAGAAAGAATGTGCCCGGTCTGATTGCAATACTAAGCATGAATGGATTAGCAAGATAGGAGTTGCAAGGTGAGCCTCTGGCACAAACTAAATAGTTGGCTAGAGTGGAGAGGCTTGACGTGGAATGAAATTGGCTATGCATTGGTAATCCTGTTGGCTTTAATTGGAGCAGTAAGTTTTCTAACTTGGGCTGTGATACAAGGATATAAGCCTTATGCCTTATGAACGAAAAGGAAAATGTGTTTACAAGAAAGGCACTACCAAGCCCGTAGGCTGCTCTGACACGGTTGAGAAAGCCAAGGCATATTTAAAAAAACTTTACTCTGTTGAAGAAATCGTTCGAGAAGAGATTAAAAGATTTTTAAGAGAAAGAAGGAAATAAACCATGGCGTCTAAGAAAGGGTTTGTTGATACGTGGATAGAGAAGTTCACGTCTAGAAAGTTATTAGTATGGTCGACCGCCTCGGCGCTAGCGGCCTTCGGGCATCTTGCTAGCAGCGATTGGGTAGTTATTTCAGCTATCTATATAGGCGGCCAGAGTGCTGTCGATATTGTCGAGAGACTAAAGAAGGTCTCATAATGCCGCAGTTATTGTTGAAACTGCTTCCTTATCTTAAAGCCTACTGGAAAGAGTTGGCTATTATTTGTTTGGCGATGGCGTTTCTCGGCAAGATGAGATATGATCACCGTCTGTTGATTAAAACCTACGAAGAACAGACAATCGCCCTCCAGGAGCAGATTGACGGCTTAAATTTAATTCATGCTGAGGAGCTACGCAAAAAAGAAGCCGCCCTCCAGGCGTACAAAGATTCTCTCGAAGAACTTGAAAAAGACTACAACAGAGAGAAAAGAAACAACCGGAAGACAATTGACCGGCGCCGCGATCAGATAGAAGAACAGTTTTCCCAAAACAAAGAAGAGCTAGCAAATGAAATCATTAACAACTTTAATTTTGAGTATGTTCCTATGTAGCAGCGCCTACGCTGAAGACGTGGGCCAGTTTACATTTTTAGGATCCGGTCAGTGTGCTCCATTTGAGGGCACTCTTTTTGATGCAAAAGCGACATCCCGCCTTCTAACGCTCGAAGAAGAAATGATTTTGGGATGTAACGCACAACTGGATTTTGAGTTAGCCAAACAAAGAACAGAGCTTCAGCTAGATCTGGACTCGCAGAGGATTCGTTTTGAGGCAGACATTAAAGAGAAAGACTTGGCAATCGAAACTCAACTTCGCCAGATTAGTGATCTTCAGAACGCGCTAAAGAAAGTCTCTGCAAACAACAAATGGCTCTATGCCGCCGGCGGTGTGGCCACCGGGATTGCGCTGTCATATGCTGCTTATGAGGTCCTGGTCAAGTGAAAGATCCCAATAAGATAGCTGCTGTAGAAAAGGCAATAGCGAAAAAGTATGGCGACGAAGCAATACAAAACCCATCGGCCAATTGGGATGACGAAAAAGAGAAAGACTATTTAGAGCAATCAAAAGAACTATACAAAAAGTCCTATCATAATGAAGAGCAGCAGGAAAAAGTTGATGTTAATGGCATAAAGGTTTCAAAAAAACTACTTATACGTGAATCTTTAAGATGTTGTCCTGTCTGTGGGTCTTACCCAAAGAGATCATTGGATGATGTTTGCCTTACTAAATTTGATTGTTGCAGTAAATGTCACCTTCAATATGTGGAAGGCAGAGAGGAAAGATGGCTGAAAGGCTGGCGTCCAAAAACCCAAAAAGAGGAAAGTAAATAATGGCAACAGTATACGAAATCGTTCAGGGGCTAGCCCAGGCAGCCGCCAACGCATATGACGGGGCTCTCGGTGAAGACTATGAGCCGGTAGAAACAGGAGCGCTCCGCAGAGAGCAGGGAGACATGCTTATCGACCAGCGAGTGATGGACGGATTCGGTGTGAAGTTTTATGGCAACATGATGTGCCTCACTTATCACTCTGAAGTCCAGCTTAAGGAGATCTACGGTCCCGGCTTCGAGTCCGAGATTGATCAGCGCATGACTGATATCGCCGGCTGGCTCAAGAAAGAGTACAAGCGCATTACGGGAGACTCCGTCACTCTTACCGAAGAAGGCGAAGTGGATATATTTGCAGAGAACTCTTCTCGTGTGCGTTCTTGGGTAACTGCCAAGAAGCACTTTAAGATTAACCAACTTGATGAGGCCATGAACGACGATAACTCTGGTAACTCTAATACTGTAGAGAAAGGTTGGGAATCGTTTCTCAATCAAGGCGGATGGGACGGAAAACGCCCTAAGAACGATACGCGCTAAGATGATTAATGAGTTTTCAACTAGACAAAAAACAAAAAGTAAAAGAGATTCTAAAGTGCGGTAAAGACCCCGCTTACTTTCTGAAAACATATGCCCGCATATCGCATCCAATGCACGGGCTGATCTTATTCGATACGTATGATTTCCAAGACACGCTGCTGCATGATTTTAACGATTATCGTTTTAATATTATTCTAAAAGCACGCCAGCTTGGAATTTCAACCATCACAGCCGGCTACATCGTCTGGCTCATGCTGTTCCACAGGGATAAGTCCATTTTGGTTATGGCAACAAAGTTTGCCACTGCTGGAAACCTTGTCAAAAAAGTTAAGGGGATTATGCGCAATGTTCCCGACTGGCTAAGTATTGCAACTATTACTGTTGATAACCGTACTTCTTTTGAGCTTTCTAATGGTTCTACAATTAAGGCCGCATCAACCTCTGGTGACGCTGGCCGTTCTGAAGCGCTGTCGCTGTTGGTTCTTGATGAGGCCGCCCACATCGAGGGACTAGAAGAATTGTGGACGGGCCTGTATCCTACGCTATCTACAGGTGGTCGCTGTATTGCTCTGTCTACTCCTAACGGTGTTGGCAACTGGTTCCACAAAACCTGTATTGATGCCGATGCAAATGTTAACAACTTTAATCTAACAACGCTGCCCTGGGACGTTCATCCTGATAGAGATAAGGCTTGGTATAAAAAAGAAACCAAGAACATGTCCAAGCGTCAGATCGCGCAAGAGCTAGAGTGTAACTTCAATACTTCTGGCGAAACCGTCATCTCTCCAGAGTGCATGGAATGGATGTTGTCAAATGTGAGTGAGCCTAAATATCGAACTGGGTTTGATCGCAACTTTTGGATTTGGGAGGAGTATGATCCGTCATGCAACTATCTTGCCGTTGCAGACGTTTCCCGCGGCGATGGAGCCGACTTCTCTACGCTACACATGATTAAATTAGAGACTCTCGAAATAGTAGGCGAGTATCAAGGCAAGCCAACACCAGACATGTACGCCAACTTCTTGAATCAAGTAGGGCGAGAATTTGGAAATGCGATGCTTGTGGTAGAGAACAACAACATCGGATACACCGTCCTCGATAAAATGGTTGAGTACGCTTACCCAAATTTGTATTATTCGATTAAGTCTACACATGAGTATATAGAACAACATAGGGGTGAATACCACACGTCTGCGGTACCGGGTTTCTCCACGACAATGAAGACGCGCCCCCTTATAGTTGCAAAATTAGAAGAGTTTATCAGAAATAAACTAATTAAGATACATTCTTCGCGAACTGTAAACGAGTTTAAGACATTTATATGGAGGAACGGCAAGCCCCAGGCAATGAAAGGCTATCATGATGATTTGATTATAGCATTGGCAATCGCGTGTTGGGTTAGAGATACAGCGATTCAATCAAGTGCGAGAGATTTAAATTATCAAAAAGCCTTTGTAGACGCCATCTACACAGTTAAAACAACCATGAATACACAAATAAAAGGTCAAGATGGCTACAAGCAAGGCAATGCAACTGATATAATATCTGAAGCGAAATCCTATTGGGAACAATACAAATGGATTATAAAGTGAGAAAATAAATGGCGCCCTCAAACAGAAATAGAAATCAGGGGAAAAACCCTGCAAATCGAGAAACAGATCTATTCAAAGCACTGACTAGACTATTCTCTGGACCTATTATTAATTACAGGTCACAAACTGGCCGCAAGATTCGGCGCCAGCACCTGGACAAGTATTCTTCACGTTTCAAGAGCGCCTCTGGCCAGCAGTTTAAGAAGTCCCTCTACAATCCGTTGGACACAATTGCGACCAACGCAATTCAGAATCAGCGCCGCTCAGAGAGATATGTAGACTTCGATCAGATGGAGTACATGCCCGAGATAGCGTCTACTCTTGATATTTACGCAGACGAAATGACAACTCACACAGAGTTGCGGCCGATGCTCAACATTAAGTCTGGTAACGAAGAAATCAAGGCTGTCCTTACAATCCTGTATGATCAGATTCTCAACGTCCAGTACAACTTGTTTGGCTGGGCTCGCACAATGAGCAAGTATGGTGACTTCTTTTTGTATCTTGATATTGACGACAACCATGGAATAACTTCCGTGATTGCATTGCCGCCGATGGAGATTGAGAGGCTGGAAGGCCAGGATAGCACGAACCCCAACTACATCCAGTATCAGTGGAACTCTGCTGGAATGACTTTCGAGAACTGGCAGATTGCACACTTTCGTATTCTTGGCAACGACAAGTACGCTCCTTACGGCACTTCTATTCTTGAGCCCTCTCGACGCATCTGGCGCCAGCTTACTCTAATGGAGGACGCGATGATGGCTTACCGCGTTGTTCGTTCTTCTGAACGCCGCGTCTTTAAGATTGATGTTGGCGCCGTTCCGCCAAATGAAGTCGAACAATACATGGAGAAGATCGTATCCCAGCTTAAGAGAAACTCCGTGGTCAACCCCGATAACGGACGCATTGATCTGCGCTACAATCCGATGGCAGTGGAAGAAGATTACTTCATTCCTGTTCGCGCTGGTTCCGTTACGGATATTCAGAATCTTCCCGGTGGCGCAAACACCACACAGATTGACGACGTTAAGTATCTTAGAGACAAGCTGTTTGCAGCACTCAAGATCCCGCAGTCGTATTTGTCAATGGGCGAAGGCGCCAACGAAGATAAGACCACGCTAGCACAGAAAGACATACGATTTGCCAGAACAATCCAGAGACTCCAGCGCGTTCTTATTGCAGAGCTAGAGAAGATCGGCATTATCCACCTCTATACTCTTGGTTTCCGCGGCGACGATTTGCTATCCTTCTCTTTGGCTCTCAACAATCCTTCCAAGATTGCTGAGCTACAGGAACTAGAGTTCTGGAAGCAGAAGTTCGACATTGCTGCATCTGCCACTGAAGGTTACTTCTCCCGTCGCTGGGTTAACGAGCACATATTCGGACAGTCCAATGAGGACTTCGTTCGCAATCAGCGCGAAATGTACTACGATAGAAAGACTGATGCAGCGCTTCAGCAGGTCGCGGAGTCGGCCGCAGCCGAAGGTGGCGGCGGTCTTGGTGGCGACCTAGGCGGCGATCTTGGTGGAGACCTTGGTGGAGACCTCGAAGGCGACCTTGGTGGTGACCTCGATCTCGGAGGCGCCGAAGAGATGCCTGCCGGCGATGTGGACGCCGCCCCAGAAGGTGGTGGAGACGACTCCCCGCTTCTCGCAGTGCCCCCAGGCTCCCGCACTTCGCCCAGGTTGACGCCTGGAGCCAAGGGTAAGGTCTACCATCCGGTAAAGACCGATAAGCGAAAGGCAGGCGCTAGAAGCCGTTCCTTCGCCGCTGCCGGCTCAAGAGAGAAGGCCAGCAGCACTGCCCGAAACATCACTCCGGGATACACAGATATTAAAACGTTGTCTGGAATGAATGGCTTGGGAAGTCTTTACGAACAGGAAGACTCTATTTATAAGTTGAGAGAAAAGACGGAAGAGGGCAAACTCTTTGAGATTAACGACTCTATCCGACTTCTTCTAGAAAGCCTAGGCGATAAAGAAACCACCACGGAGCAAGAGAATGAAGAAGAGACACAACAAAAAGCGTAATACAGCGTTTGTATTTGAAGCCCTCGTCCGCGAGGCTACGGTTGCGATCATAAAAGAAGATCACGTCCGTAAGAACAAGGCTGTATCTATTATCAAAAAGCATTTTGCTCTTGATTCGATATTATATAGGGACCTACAAAACTATCGTTCACTGTATGAAAACCAGGAGATAGATAGAACAACGGCCGAGAAGATAGTGAAGGAAGCACGCTTGGCCAGCCGTCTTATGGACGCACATGGTCTTTTTGTTAGCCAAAGCGATTTGATTGCAGATGTCAATAAAGAACTGACACCGGAAGTGTTTAATAACTTTGTGCCCAATTACAAGACATTGGCTTCAATCTCTCAAATGTTCTCCGATAGATCTTCCCCCAAAAACGCTATTATTCTTGAGAACACCATTGTTGACAATATGGTAGCTATCGCTGAGGAAAGGGAGTCTATGGCCCCCATTGACAATCTAGTCCTAAATTCTTTTATCACCAAGTTCAACGCCAAATACCAAGATGAGCTACTGGAAAGTCAGAAGACTCTATTGAATTGCTATATCACATCATTTGCTGATAACGGCGTCGGACTTAAGACTTTCCTTAACTCGGAAATAGGGCGCCTTAAAGAGGCGCTCGATCAGTCCCTTGTATCCGACATAATTAGAGAGGACGAGGATTTGTCCGCTAAGGCAAACAAGGTCGTAGAAAAACTCTCCAGCTTCCAGAAAGAAGGAATCAGCGACAAGGTGATCTTAACTGTGCTTAAGACTCAGAAGCTGGTAGAGGAGATGGACTAAGATGGCTATTAAGATTACTATCAGAAAAGGCGAGCAGTCTTCGATCATTACTCTGGAGATGAACATTCGCAAAGCTGTGAATGGCGATTTGATGATTTTTGATCACGGAGACATTGATATAGTTTTGTCTCCAAGAGATAGTAAGGTAATAGCATTCCCTAAAGACACATTGAATGACTTGACCTACGGCGCCCAGAACAGACTGTTCACCCATTTACATAAACGAGGCGTGGTCATGCCAGAATCTATCCAGGCCGGATCATTTTTTGGCGCCTTCGAGGCTAAACTCCAGAATCCCTTCAAAGAGGGCATCGACACGGCCAAACTGGCCTTGGTGAACATTTCTTCTTTTATTGATGAAGAACGCCCCTACTTTGAGTCAATGGAGGCGATTGTCGGTATGTCCGAGGACGAACTGGTCCACCCCGACAAGGAAGATTCTACAGAGCTTGGTGAGGTGCCCCAGAGAGATGAGCAGGGCTCTATACGCCCTGGGTACATTAAGACTCCATATGCTGCCAACTACTTGTACACAGTATAGGAGACACTGAGATGTCTGATATGAAATTGATAATGGAAAGCTGGGACGCCTTTCTCGAAGAAGGTGTTGATCAACCAAGTACGTGGGGAGAGTTATCCCAAAACATTATTTTGAACAAGGCTGCTAACAGATGGCCCAGAATGGGAAAAGCGCTATTAAGATTTGGTTTTAAGGCCGCAACTGCGAAAGCCAAATTAGCCGTGGACGCCATCCAAGGATTAGAAGATGTGTTGGATTTTATTCCCGATGAGTTAGAAGCGCAGTTAACTGCCGGCTCTGAAAAGGCCGTACAAAAATTAGCAGACTTAGCGAAACAGCGCGGCGGCGCCATTGGTGCATTTATAACAGATGATATAATGGGGATGGACGACTCACTAACAACAGGCTTAGCGGGCTTCGACCAGCTAAACTTAGAAGACGAATACGAAAATTTAATTGACAAAGATAGATTAAAAAGATGGGCCAAAGAAATCATAGGCTACGCAAAAACAGCGAACCCGGACGAACCACTACCAGACTTAAATAAAGAGTTGGAATTAAGAATGCAGAAAGATACAGGCGCTCATCCAGACATAGATCAGCCAGACATTAGGAAATAAGATGGAATTACTTACGTTTATATTATGCGCCTACGGGCTTACACAAATTTTAGTATATGGAGACTTGCCGCTTTTAAAGCGAATACGCCCCGCTAAAGAATCAGCCGGTGGTTATGGAAAACTATTTCATTGTCCGATGTGCATGGGTTTTCATGTAGGTTGGTTTTTAATGCTACTTTCCCCATATACAGAACTATTTAATTTTGACGTTACTGTTGCCAATTTCTTTATTTTAGGTTGGTTGTCTTCTGGAACATCGTATGTTCTGAACATGATCTTCGGAGATTCAGGGATTAAATACGAACAAAAGATGGAGATATTTGATGAACAGCACATGGACTAAGAAGTGGATGCTTCAGCCGGTTAGACTTTGTAAGTCTGGCTGCATATTCGGGCGGGTTGCGCCCGCATTTTTTATTAAGGAATAAACAATGAGTAAAGTACTTTTACGTGAATATTATCAATTGTGTGATGGCGGAATCTGCCAAGATCTACTGACCGAAGAGGAAAAGAGATTTGTTGCAGACGGCGGCATGATGTTGTCTGGAATTATGCAGATGGCAGAAACTGTCAACGGAAATGGAAGAACATATCCGTTGCGAGTTTTGCGGACTGAAGTCAAAAACTATCAGAAGCTTATAAAAGAAAAGCGTTCTCTAGGTGAACTCGATCATCCCGATGATTCCGTTATCAACCTCAAGAATGCTTCACATCTTGTCACTGAGTGCTGGATGGACGGAAACAATGTTATGGGCAAACTTCGTGTTCTAAATACTCCTTCCGGTAAGATCCTTCAGGAGCTTGTTAAAGACGGAGTGAGCATCGGCATATCTTCACGAGGCATGGGCTCTGTGACTGAGTCAAATGGGCACACTACCGTAGAAGACGATTTTCAGTTAATCTGCTTTGATATGGTTTCTGAGCCTTCAACTCCTGGCGCCTTCATGATGAAAGAGGCCAAGGAGTACAAAAATGAAGTGTTCACCAAGGCAGATCGGATTAACCGATTGTTAAACGAGGTGCTTGAAGACGAGACGGGTGATACATGAAAAAAGCAGAACTAAAACAGCTTATCAAGCCGCTTGTAAAAGAGTGTATTCATGAAGTCCTTTTAGAAGAAGGGCTTTTAAGCAATGTTGTGGCGGAAGTGGCCAAGGGCATGCAAGGTAATCTTGTAGTCGAGGCAACGCAGAAAAACAATGACGATGTACTATTTAATGAGGGCGAACATCGTAAACGCCACGTCAAAGAAACCAACAATAAACTACAAGAGCACCGAAAGAAGATGATGGATGCTGTCGGGAAAGACGCCTATAACGGCGTGGATATATTTGAAAATGTCCAGCCAACCCGCGGCGGCACTACTTCTCCTGCTGCGGGAGCACCCGATCTAGGGGATGCTGGCGATCCAGGAGTGGACATATCCTCATTGTTCAACAGTGCTTCTAAAGTTTGGCAGGCAATGAAATAAAATGAGTAAAACAGCACGAGTTACCGTTAAAGCCAAAGAGTGCCGCGGCGACCCGAATAAGATGATTCGGAAGTTCACTAGGAAAGTCAAGAAAGAGGGCGTCTTAGAACAAGTACGAGAGCGTAGATATTTTAAAAAACCATCGGTTAAGAAAAAGGAAAAACGTGAACGTGCCGCGCGTCAGCGCCGTCGCGATGAAATAAAAAGACAAAGAGCGCTTGAAAGACGCAGGAGAAAAGTTTATTAACTATTTATAGTTACGACAAGGTTAAAACAAAGGAAAAAATATTATGGCAATGTCATGGAAAGCAGAAGTAGGAATTAACAATGTACCAGCGTTTCAGGTAAGCGGAAGGCCGTTTGCAAGCGCCAGTGTTGATTATGATACAACTGCTCGCGTAGTGGAGTTTCCCTATGTAACCCGATGGTTTCAAGTTATTAACAAATCCACTGTCCCGCTTCGTGTTGGATATTCGGCCGCCGGCGTGACCAGTGCCGGCTACTATTTTACGGTAGATGCGAGCGGATCAAACGGCTACGGAAAATCTACAGTATATGAAACAAAACTTACCAATTTATGGTTATATGGTGGCTCTGCCGGGACCTGCGATGTGGTAGCTGGCCTTACCACTATTCCTAGGCAACGCACATCTGGTAGTTTAGGCTTAAACTTCTCTGGTTCTGGCCCTGTTGCTGTAGGGGTATAAACTCATGGCGAAGTACGCTTGGGCATATATTAATGCCACCAACGTTGGTGGCCCCTCTGGCTCAGTTCAGTTCATATCAACAGAAACCAACTCCACTGGTTCTACTGACTTTATGTATTATACCGCTTCAGTAGGCGGATATGATCCCAGCACTCTCGCTATTACTGGAACAGTCCGCATTGATGGCGCTCTGTACGCTAGCGAGTATCACATCTCTAACGTCACCGAAACGTCTGGCTCCACTTACTTCGGTAACAGCAATGGCGATGTTCACATTCGCACCGGTAGTATGACAGTTGCGCTGTCCTCGTCGACACCAATATTAAATGTCTCAACAACAACTGAGCGCGTTACAGTACGAGGCTTCGCCGGTAAATATACCCCGGTTACTGCATCTCTGTTTACTTCATCCAATGCTGACTATATTATTGGGATCCAGAAGGTGGGGAACGTGGAACTGCGAGTTCACGCAGCAACCTCGGCCCAATCGGGCGCTGTTATAGTGATTAAAGATGAAGTAGCGAGCCGAGCCGGACAGGTTATTGTCTCATCATCATCGCCCAATACTATCGATGGCAGCAATTTCTACGTACTTTCTGGAAGCTATCCGGCAATCAGTCTATATAGTAATGGAGCTAATTGGTTCGTATACTAATATAGACTAAGGAGAGGGCAGCGACCATGGGTTATAACGCTATGTCCGGGGCCATCCGTGCAAGTTCTGTTGAATTGCGCAACGTCTCAGCGGTCACAGCCGCAACCCTATCAGGAAGCCTCCTCTACGGAAACGGAGCTTCGGTCACAGAAATACCTCGGATAGTCGCCAATGCTTCGGCGGACAACCTCCTCACAGTGGGCGCCAACGCCAACAGTATGGTTGGGGAACCGAATCTTACTTTTGATGGTTCTCTGTTAACTGTTAATGGAGACATAACGGCTTCAGTTGGGGTCACTGCAAACACCTTATATGCTGGAGATTCGTTCTTTACTGGAACAGTTAACATATCCGCTAGCCGCGGCCTGACGATTACTGGCTCAATTGCTCCATCGGGCAGTAACGCATTTTCTCTGGGCTCAGCTAGCAATAGATGGAAAGAATTGTTTGTTGGCACTGGCTCCATTCATATTGGCACAAATGGCGCCACCATCGCCTCTAATGAGGTGCAAGATATTATTACATTCAACAAGACTATAAGTTCTAGTTTGAATATGTCTGCTTCTGCATTCTACGGAGATGGCGGCAATCTTATAAATGTTAAAGCCGATCACGTCGTAGCAGAGGGCCCAATAGCGGCTCTGCAATTTCATGATATAGACGGAGACATTACTGGCTCTGTTGATTTGATGTTTAGCTCTTCTGTCTTGGCGATTAACGGAGGCCTCCAAATGAAGCGCGTAAGCGTAGTCGAGGACTACAGTATTTCGACTACCGATTATTACGTTGGAGTCGACACTGTAAATGCGTCAGGGGTAATAGCGCTGGGTCTGCCAAATGCAGCACTGATGCGAGACGGTCAGACGGTGGTCGTTAAAGATGAGGGAGGCAGCGCAAATGCCCGGAACATCACGATCAATGCAGCCATCGGTCAAACGATTGATGGGCAAAATTCAGTAGTTTTGGAGTCACCATACGCATCAATTCATCTTTATTGTAACGGCGCCAATAGATACTTCATCTACTAAAAATTAAGGCCCTCCAGAAGACTATTTAAGAGCGACGAAGTGGGATTTATCTCTCGCTTCGTTGCCTAAAAAAACTATTACTATGGAGGGTTTTATAAATGGCTTATAAATTTCAATTAGGGGCTGCTGTGATGAGCGGTTCTCTACAGCAGGAAGAGGGAATCACTACAACTGATTTCTCTGGTTCCGGCTACATTAAGGCTGCTGGTGATCTAACCACAGCCGGCGCCGTCAAGTTCGACGGTGTTGCTGACACTGCTGTTGCAGTCGGCGCAGACTCATTCTACTTTAAGGACGCAGACGGTCAGGTCAAGTCCGACACTCTCGCTGATTACGCGACTGCTGCTGCTGGCCCCGGTCTCTCCGCCGCTAGCGGTGTCTACACTGTCAACGTCGACGATTCTGGTGTTGAGCTTAACGCTGATACACTTCGCTTGAAGGATAACGGTGTCACTCTTGCCAAGATGGCTGGTGTCACTCGTGGTTCTCTCATCGTCGGTGATGCTTCTGGCAACCCGTCCTACCACGCTCTCGGTACCTCTACTCAGTTCATGATCTCTGATGGTGATGATCCGGTTTACCGTACCATGTCCGGTGACGCTACTCTAGGCGCTGACGGCCTCTTGACCATTTCTGCTGACGCAGTCCACGACACCATGTTGAACGACGACGTTGCAGTTGGCCTTGCTGGTGTCGGCCTCTCTGCCGCTTCTGGTGTCTTGGCTATTGAAGCTTCTGGCGCTGTCAAGGTTTCCTCTGACAAGGTCGGTATCTCCGGTTCTTTCGCTGGCAACGGTCTTTCCTATGGTGGCGGCGTGGATTCTATCTCCACTCTCGCTGTCAACGTCGACGGCTCTGGCATCGAGATCAACTCCGATACCCTTCGCTTGAAGGACAACGGCGTGACTCTCGCTAAGATGGCTGGTATCACTCGTGGTTCCATTATCTCCGGCGATGCGTCCGGCGACCCGCAGGCTCTTGCTGTTGGCTCTGCCCACCAGTTCTTGCAGTCTGATGGTACAGACCTCGCATACGTTTCAATGAGCGGTGACGCTACATTGGCCGCAGGCGTCCTTACCATTTCTGCTGATGCAGTTCACGATGGCATGGTCAACGATGATGTCGCTACCGGTCTTGCTGGTGACGGCCTCTCCGCTGCAAGCGGCGTCTTGGCTGTTAACGTCGATGACAGTGGTATCGAGACTAACGCTGACACTCTTCGCTTGAAGGATAACGGTGTTACTCTTGCCAAGATGGCTGGACTTGCCCGCGGTAAGTTCATCATTGGTGACGCGTCCGGCAACCCGTCTGCTCTTGCACTCGGCTCTTCCGCACAGTTCCCGGTCTCTGACGGTGATGATTTGATCTACCGTAGCATGTCCGGTGACGCCACCTTGGGCGCCGATGGTCTCTTGACCATCTCCGCCGATGCGGTTCACGATGGCATGGTCAACGATGACGTTGCTACTGGTCTCGCAGGCCTCGGTCTTTCCGCTGCAAGCGGTGTCTTGGCTGTCGAAGTCACCGGCGCTGTCAGAATCACTTCTGACAAGGTTGGTCTCTCTGGCTCCTTCGCCGGCAACGGTCTTTCCTACGGTGGTGGCGTGGATTCTATCGCTACCCTCGCCGTCAACGTCGATGGTACTGGCATCGAGATCAACTCTGATAGCCTTCGTTTGAAGGACAATGGTGTGACTCTCGCTAAGATGGCAGGCATCACTCGTGGTTCCTTCATCATTGGTGACGCTTCCGGTGACCCGTCTGCCCTCGCACTTGGTTCTGCTGCGCAGTTCCCGGTCTCCGATGGCGACGACTTGATCTACCGCTCCATGTCTGGTGACGCTACTCTAGGCGCTGATGGTCTCTTGACCATCTCTGCTGATGCAATCCACGATGGCATGGTCAACGATGATGTCGCTACCGGCCTCGCTGGTGACGGCCTCTCCGCTGCAAGCGGTGTCTTGGCTCTCGATCTTTCTGAGTTGTCTGCTGCTGCTATTGCAGTCTCCGCCGACAGCTTCGCCTTTATCGATGCCACCGATGGTTCCACCAAGAAGGAGTCCATTGCGGACCTCGTCACAGCCATGGCTGGTGGTGGTCTAACTGCTACTAACGGTGTCCTCTCTGTCCAGAGTAACGACGTCGCGACCTTCGCTGACGCCAACGCTACTCTTGCTGAGGGTATGAACTACGGTTCTGCGTCTTTGACCGCAGATCGTACTCTGACTCTTCCGGCGGCTCCGTCTGTTGGTGACGTTATCCACGTTAAGGCCCCCGCCTCTTTGGGTGGTTTCGATCTTATCATTGCTCGCGGCGCTGGCGCCCACAGCATTGATGGTGAGGCTTCTATCTCTCTCGAATCCAACTACGGTGCGGTCTCCTTGATGTACGTTGCTGCTAACCTCTGGAAGGTCTGGTAGTTTAGACGTCGATTACCCTTCGGGTTAATCATTCTATATTTGGGCGCTCCTCTTTATGGGGAGCGTCCTTTTTTTTGTACTATTTATAAAAGAGGTTTCAATGGCGACATTAGATTTGCATGGCATGTACCACTCGGCAGTAGAAAGGCACGTAGAAAACTTTGTCCTACTTAATGATACACCGTTAAAGATTATCACTGGAGATTCTGCGAGAATGAAAGAACTTGTTTTCCAGATATTAGAAAGGCACAACTTCAGATACTATCCAGAAAATTACACAAATTTTGGTGCCTTTGTGGTCGTAAACAAATAAACTTTACCTACTTATAGACAAGGAACAATATGCATGGCTTATAATACTTTATGCGGAACCGTTAATTTCTGCAACGATAGTGGCTCAATCGAGAGCATGGTTGACGACTATAGCAACCAGACAATCCGCGGAAATAAAACTTTCGCCAGTACAGTTTCGGCTAGTGCATTTTACAACACAGCCACTGGCGCCCTCCTGACCTCAAGCGCGATTAGCACAATCGCAGGCGATGGAGCCGGCAGGGTTGTAGTATCCGATGGAGATGGTACCGCAACATGTTATACTCAACTTACTTTCGATGGGAGTGCGCTTACAGCGTCTATCTTCTCTGGCTCCGCCGCCGCCCTTCAGGGGATCCCGCTGGAGACCTCAAAGGTTAGCGGTCAGCTATCCGCATCAAATATATATTTCGGAAATGGACTTGAAAACCAGTCCAGCAAGCTGTCAGCAAAGGCCGCAAATGGCATTAGCGTCGATTCAAATGGTATCAACGTCAATACAGCTACTACAGGTGGCTTAGGGCTAGCAGGGACCGCCCTGAGAGTAACACCGAATGACGCGACCGCTAAAGCTGGCTTAAGTAATGGCGATCAGTTTTTGATTTCTGACTCCGATTCCGGCAATGCGCTAAAGAATTCCACCATGGCTGTGTTGGGCACCTACATGCAGAATACATTGACCTTCACTTCCCCTGGTGGTTCCGATAGTCAAGTTCAGTATAGGTCTGGAGGCAACTTCACGGGGAACTCCAACTTTACATATGATGGCTCCGGGACAGTAACAACGCTTAATCTCAGTGCTTCTGGGCATGTCTCTTCCAGTCAGTTCGTTGGTAACGGCTCCGGCCTATACAATATTCCTGGCGCCAGCCCAGGAGGCACTAACCAAAACGTTCAGTTTAGGAGCGGCTCAAACTTTAGCGGAAGTTCAAACCTCACTTTTGATTTCCAGGCAGCCACCAATAGCCTTCAGATTATCGGTGACGTCAGTGCGTCCAATGATATTATTGCAGATAGAGATCTCACTGTTGGAAGAAATCTAACAGTTGGAGGCGTCATCTCCGCCTCATCAGATGTTTCTGGTACCGCTTTCCATGGTCGCGGCGACACCCTGACAACTGCCCCGATTAACAATTACACCGCAAATCGCGTAGTCCTTTGTGGCGCCTCAACAAATACCATAGATACCTTTTCAGGGCTTACCTGGAACAACCCGACCTTAAATGTCCCCGGCACCGTGGTAGCTACAAATACTGTAAGCTCTTCTTACTTGCATCTCTCTGGCGCTACTGGCAATGAAGTCATAAGAATTGCAAAGAGCAATACAGGAACAAAAGAGATTGTCTTCGAAGTTGCTGGCGCTGATCAGGCAGAGATACAGCTAAGTGCCAATGAAGTGTTGGTCATGTCTAACGCTAGTACTAAAGACATCATTCTAAAAACAAACAGTCAGAACACCTTGAGGCTCTTTGGTGCGACTCAAAGAGTTGGTATTGCCAAAGAAGGAACAACAGCAAACGCTGAGTTGGATGTCGATGGTGATGCGATTATCAGTGGTTCGCTTATAGCCTCCGCTTCCAGCGGTGTCGCCATAACAAGCTATCAAAACCCAACAGGGTTAAGTAACGACACTGGTGCTGGTGAAGTAGTTCTGTTCGGCGGTGGTAGCACGACTGCTGGAAAGCTTTATTATCTTCACACGGACAGCAACTGGACCGAGGCAGATGCCGATGCTGTCTCTACAGGCGCAGATCAGATGCTTGGTATTGCTCTTGGTGCCAACCCAGCGGTTGACGGCATCCTTCTTCGAGGATACTTCGACGCGCACACTTACTTATCTAACTTTTCCGCTGGTAAAGCGATATATGTAGATACAACTGCCGCAAACATGAATACCACTGCCCCATCGGCAGCCGGCGACTTTGTAAGAATTGTGGGCTATTGCACAACAACGGCAAATGTAATATACTTCAATCCAAGTTCGGAGTGGATTGAATTGGCATAAGGAACAAGAATGCCCATTCTTAAAGTTAACAACGTAGAAGACGATAACATATCCAAGATAGATGGGATTGCTTCAGATAGCATTTCCAAGTATGGCGGACAAACGTTTGAAGCAGCGGCAGTAGCAGCTAAGTGGCTATTTGTTGGGTCTGCCGGCAAAGTGTGGCAGAGTAACACTTCAAATGTCGCTTCAGGTTCTGTCTCAGAGTTGGTGGATCTAGGTGGTCAAACTTTTTATGGTGTCACTGTTGGTGAAGACGGTAGTTCCAACAAACGATGGGTCCTCCACCAAGACGTCACCGCCGGCGAAATATGGTATGCCAATGATTCAGGCTCTTTAGGCACTGCGGGCTCTTGGGTCAATGTGGACGTAACCAATGGTAAGCAGGCCCTCGGTTACGGTGGTCCCAACTTGGCTTGGGGAAACGGAAAATGGGTTGGTGTCGGAACAAAGCGAACCTCCGCCGGCAAATATTATACTGCCATGTCTTCATCTGACGGCGCCACCTGGGAAGAGATCTCATCAAACGTGTGGACCTCTAACGCAAACGGATTTATAGTCGGCTATAAAGAAACAAACTTCTGGGCCACTCCGGTCTATCCTAACATGTACACTAGTAGTGATGGAGTAACATGGGGTCAAACTCCGATTACAACAACTTTGCGAGTCAATTCATTGGCGTATGACGGTACGTCGCGGTGGGTTGCAGTCGGGAATGGCGGAGGCTCATGGTACAGTGACGACAACTTCGCCACCATTACTACAGGATCTTATCCCCATGGAAACAATTGTTGGGGACTTGTATACGCCAAGGGCTCCATAAATAAATGGATTGCTGTTGGTAGTAATGGTGAGATGGCATACAGCACGAATGGCGTAACCTTTTCGGCTTCAACATTACCAGGAATTGTGGGCACCAAACGCTTTTATCAAATCGCTACAGACAACACAACTATCTGTGCGGTAGGACAGTCGGGCATGATACTTACTAGCTCTGATGGGCTTAATTGGGCCTGGGTCAGTTCTTCAGATGTTGGAACTGCTAATATTCACGCAGTTTCTTCTGACGTCATCGGTGCCGGTTGGCGATAAAACGGGTGTTTTGATTTACAACACACTATTTATTTTGAATATTTATCTTTCTAGGAGACACTTATATGTCTAATTTGCTTAAAGAAGCTATTGTGGATGCCGCGGCATTAAAAGAAGCTGCGCTCAAAAATGCGGAAGCTTCCATTATCGACAAGTACTCAGTCGAGGTTAAAGAAACCGTTGAGCGCCTGTTGGAGCAGGACGAACTAGCCCCTGACTTAGGTGACGATTTTGGCGAGCTTGATGCTGCCGCTCCCGAGGATAACGGTGAGCATCGCGAGATTACTGAGGAAGAGATCCCCCTTGCGGCAACCGATAATCTTTCTGATGAAGTCGGCAAGAATCTTGAAGAGATGCCCACGGAAGATGAAGAAGTGGTCTTCAACGTTAACCTCGGCGCCCTCAATGAGACAATCGAAGCTCTTCAGGCAGAGCTTTCAGAGAGCGATGAGATCGATATCGATCCAGACGAGCTTGTTTCTGCACTTTCCGAAGAGGACTCCATGAAGGCCACCGACGAACTCTCAGAAGAGGCCACTCTCGATGTGGACTCTGAGGCAGCTAAGGTTGATGCCGAACACAGTGCCGATGAAGATCTTCTCGATACCATGGAAGAGGATCAGGAGCCTTCCGACGAGTTGGTTGATGCCGTAATGGAGCGTCTCACCGTTGATATGGCAGCCTCCCTTTCTGGTTGGGCTGGCCGCTCCTCCGAGAGCACTAAATACGAAATGGAAAGAGGCTTAGCTGCTCGTCGTAGCACTGACGCCGCCGAAGACCTAGAGCTTCTTAAGAAGGCTCAGGAAGAGTTGACTTTCGAGAACAAGCAACTCACACAACAGATTACACAATATAAAAGCGCGATAGACGAGTTAAAGTCAACTTTACTTGAGTCTAACTCATCTAATGCGCGTTTACTTTACACGAACCGTGTTCTTAGAAATACCTCCTTGAATGAGCGACAAAAAGAAAGAATTGTCGAAGCGATTTCTAATGCTGGTTCCGTCGCAGAGGCAAAGACCATCTACGATACACTTCAGAGCACAGTGGAGGCAGCGCCTAAGCGCCGCCCACAATCACTGAGCGAAGCAATCGGTCGGCGCTCTTCTGTAATCCGTGCGACTCGTAAAGAGTCAACGGCATCTGATCCGAATCTGGATAGGATGAAAAAACTAGCAGGTATCCGTTAATAACGGTACCAATACAAAACATATACAATTAAGGAGGTATTTAAAAATGGCTAGTATAATCGAACGGTTGACCGAAGGTGTTGTCAACCGTGACATGCGTGCCGAAGGTCACGCTTTGTTAACAAAGTGGGAACGCACAGGTCTTCTAGAAGGACTTGACACCGACCGCACAAAGGACTCTATGGCTCGTCTCTTGGAGAACCAGGCCAAGGAGCTTCTACGTGAGAGCAGCAGCATGAGCGCTGGTGATGTTGAGGGCTTCGCAGCCGTCGCATTCCCCATCGTCCGCCGCGTTTTCGCAGGGCTAATCGCAAACGATCTCGTTTCCGTGCAGCCGATGAGCCTACCTAGTGGTCTCATCTTCTTCCTGGACTTCGTGTTCTCACCGAACCTCGGTGCGAGCGGATCCCAGACCGATCGTATGGGTAACATCGCTGATAAGTCCATCTACGGTACCAATCAGGTTGGTTCTCAGATCACTGGTGGTGTGAACCTCGTGGGTGCCACCACCAAGGAAGACCTTTCTGGTCCGCGTACCGTTGGTGCCCGTGGTTATGCATATGCATCCCCCACTGGTTCTGGTAACATTAGTGCGACTGAGGTGAGTCTTGCCGATTCATTTTCGCTCACAGGTTCTACTGAACTTCAGAGGCGAAAGTGGTTGCAGTATGATCCTGACATTCTGTCATTGTCATCTTCAAGCGACACATATGGTGTGGCAGTCTTTACGATTGCTGGCAGCAACATTACTGGTTCTACTAGTGGTCAGCCCGCTGACTTCAAGAACCTGGGTGCGTTCTCAGCGTCTTTCGATAACTGTACTGGGGTTGCAAGCTCTGCGCGGGTTATCCGTCGTTTGACAATGCAGACCGGTTCGGCTGAGTCCTCGCGCGTGACATTCATTGTTGGCGATGTTGACGCTGCTGGAACCCTGGTTAACACTGTTGCGGTAGCGGGCGGGGCGAATGCTGCGCAGCTACAGTTCCCAATCCGTGACAACATCACCACAGGTGGAGGCCTCGGCTCTGTCGTTGGTACCACCCTATGGGGTCTAGAGGGTAGCGAAGATATCCCCGAGATCGACATCAAGGTGGACAGCATCGCTGTCACCGCACAGACCAAGAAGCTTAAGGCTAAGTGGACACCGGAGTTGGGTCAGGATCTAAACGCCTACCACAACCTCGATGCCGAAGTCGAGCTTACCAGCATCCTCTCTGAGCAGATCGCTCTTGAGATTGACCGTGAGATCCTTGCTGACCTCGTTAACGGTGCAACCGCTGGTACCTACTACTGGTCCCGCTCCCCCGGTCTCTTCTTGAACCGCGAGACGGGTGTTGAAATCGGTGCTGCTTCTGCTGCTCCCGACTTCACCGGTACCGTGTCTGAGTGGTACGAGACTCTTGTTGAGACCATCAATGATGTGTCTGCACAGATTCACCGTAAGACTCTACGTGGTGGTGCTAACTTCGTCGTCTGCGGACCTGAAGTTGCCAACATCCTTGAGTTCACCGCTGGCTTCCGCGCTTCCGTCACTGCTGATGACGAGAAGGGCTCCATCGGTGCTGTCAAGGTTGGCTCACTAAGCAAGAAGTTCGACGTCATTGTTGACCCGTACTTCCTCCGCAACGTGGTCCTCATCGGTCGTCGTGGCTCTTCCTTCCTAGAGTCCGGTTATGTATACGCACCTTACGTGCCGCTACAGACCACACCGACCATCTTTGGCCCGGAAGACTTCGTGCCCCGCAAGGGCGTGATGACTCGGTACGCCAAGAAGATGGTGCGTCCCGATATGTACGGTGTCGTCGTTATCCAGGGTCTCCTTGGTGCGGCAGGTGCCACTAGCTAAATAATAGCCTAGTAAGTACTAGAAAATGTAAAGCCCCCTTCCGATTTCGGAAGGGGGCTTTCGTTTGTGTGGGACTATATATAGCGAAGGGAGAAATCCTTTCGTTAATTGACCTAATTAATATTCATATAAGGAGAAATATATTATGGGAACCAAAAGAGTAGGTTGGGCACGAATTCAGAGCCTGATTAACGAAAACGCAAATGCACTACAGCAGAGGCGATACGTAACAGAGACCATCAGCGCAGACACAACATTGACCGCTGCGGACTCTGGCAAAATTCTATCAGTTAATGGCGCTAGCGCTCTTGACGTT
>Ga0080013_1001251_pt1 | contig 34273 bp, 44 predicted proteins | sample ETNvirenome_6_85_FD_69236 | JGI IMG/M metagenome (GOLD analysis project Ga0080013, IMG submission 69236) | Marine viral communities from the Pacific Ocean - ETNP_6_85 (SPADES assembly) (version 2) | ecosystem: Environmental > Aquatic > Marine > Oceanic | place: Pacific Ocean | collected 2013-06-19
TGGATTGATTGGTGTTGGAAAAACAGATACGACTGAAACTGGTATGACGATAAGTGAAGTTTATGATAAAAAGGTTAGTGATAAAATAGATATGTTGCAAAATGAAATTAATGGTCTTAGAGCTGATATGAAATCATATTTTGGTTTCGGTGGAACGGTAGCAACAAAAGTAGGCCGAGAAACTGTTAAAGGAATTGAGAGAGCAACTCTTGCAACATAATGGAGAAGTAAATTGGGTTTAGAAAATCTAAAAAGTATATTTTCAGGAGATATTGGTGTTAATAAGTCTATTCATAGTGGAAGACATAATAATCCAGATGAAAGTTATGAACAACATGGAATTATTGCTTCTCAATTAAATATTGATGGAACAACACCTATTTTCCAAACACCATTTGAACTTGGATATGGTGATTATGCTGGTTATGCTACTGATAAACCAGGAGAGGTAAATCCATTTTCATTCAATTTTGGAGTAAATTGGACTGCCGGTAGTGGTATACTACCTAATATAACATTACAAACTTCTGGTAATGGAATACAAACTTCACTTAATTATATAAATAATATAACAGGACAAACTTTATCAATAGATGGTATGGTTAATTCTGCATTAGGTTCAATTGGTTTGGGTGGATTAATAAATACTGGTCCAACGAAATATAGTGATACTATTTGGGAATTGGGAAGTTATGGGGGTTCAGTAGTTGGTGCACAAGGCCCGTTATCCTCAGGAGAGATATTTGTATCATCTGATATGCCTAATGTACCAGTACCATATAGAGGAATTGTTTTTGAAGTGGCGGACAAACAAAATCTTGATAAAAAAGGAAGACTTGAATTTATACAACGGAGAGCAGAACCAAATGCATGATCTATGTTTAGTGGAATCTTTGATTGGATTGATGATAAAATTGGTATAGATATATCAATGTCTAACATAACAGCGATGCTGACCGATGAAACAACTTGGGGATCATTTGGTGAAAATTTAAGAGCTAATATAAAAGTTGATTGGAGTAGCGTATTAAAAAGTTTAGCTGAAAAGTTTAAAGCAAAACAAATATCTAATATTAAATCACCTATTTCTTTTAAAATGCCATCTTTAACTAATCCATTCTCATCTTTGACTTTACCAGATTTACCAGAAATAAAAATACCAGAAGCTATAACTACTATATCTTTATTGGGGGGAAAAGAATTTGGTGAATATAATTTAAACACAAATTTTAAAAAATTTAGACAAGATCGTACATATCCAGACTATGGTAATTATGGGGGTGTTAGAGATAAGACAACATCACCTCGTGGATTGGTAAATCCAGGAGCTGAAGAAATTACTGATGGTGCAGCAGTTGCATCGAGTTTAACAAAACAAGCTAATCCAGATTTAACCAGACCCGGAGCCGGACCATATAGTAGATTGGTATCAGCAGTTGATGATGTTAATAAACATTATTCACCACAAGGAAATGAAACTAATTTTATGGTGGGTTCTATGGATTCTGTTCATAGTCAAACGGCTGGTAAGGGAGATGATAGTACTGAATCGAAAAAAGGTGATTTTATGACCTTATGGCCGATAACAACAGGTGACGATATTGCAAAAGCAATGGGGGATGGAACGCATTATACAGAATTTGAAGTTGGTATAAAACATGGAATGCCATTTTATTTTAAAGATTTAAGGTCTAATGAATTTATACTATTTAGAGGATATTTGGATGGAATTAATGAAACTGTTTCACCATCTTGGGCATCAGAAAATTATGTTGGAAGAAGTGAACCTGTTTACACTTATGAAAGAGCTGAACGGTCAATTGCATTTGGTTTAAAATTATATGCACAAACAAAAAATGAATTGGATGTATTATACACAAAGATAAATAAATTAACATCATTATGTTATCCGGAATATAAAAAAGATAAAACGATAGGTAATGATTTTTCCAGAATGAAACCACCACTTACGAAATTTAGAATGGGTGATTTATATGGTTCAGCTGATGACGAATTAACTGGATTTATAGAATCATTAACATATACAGTTGATGATTTATCAACTTGGGAGATAAAACCTGGTAAAATAGTTCCAAAATTAATGTCTGTTTCTATAACATATAAAGTTATTCATTTAGCACCACCAAGCAGTGTTACAACATTCTATGGTTTCAAAGGAGCATAATAAATGAAAAGATATGAAAATACAACCGCAAGAAGACAACCATATTCAGAAAATGAACACGATGGAAAAAGAAATGGTGGGTTTAGAAAATATCAAACTACTATTTATGATACAGTTCCAGAAGATAATACTGATGTTTATGTGATAACACAAGAAGGTGATAGATTAGATAATTTAGCTAATCAATTCTATGGTGACCCAACTTTATGGTGGTTTATAGCGAGAGCAAATAATTTATATTCAATGAATGTTGAAGCTGGAACATCATTAAGAATACCGACATCTACAAATAGAGCAAAAGGGTTTTAACAAATGCCAGGAATTAACAAAAGAGTTTTTGGTTCTGATATAGATCCAAAAGTAAAACAAAAATTATATGCAAGACAACAACTAGCTGGTTACGAACAATCATATACTTCAGACAGTAAAATAGATGATGTTTCTTTTGGTGAAGCTATCGGTGAAATGAATTTTGATGGCATGGCTGATTTATCATCACGAACACCATTTGCAAGAATGTGGACAGCTGTTCAGATATATGATCCAGCTGAAGTAACTACTTGGGAAGCTACTCGTGGAGATATGCATGAAACTCTTACAGGTACCCAAAGTGCGACTTTAGTCAGTGCACAAAAGAAAAAAGAACATACAAATGTTAAACGAAGATATAAGGATGGTCGTTGGGTAGTTGAGTATGTAAAAAAAGATGCCAAAGAAGAGGAATATGAAACTGTCATTTATACTGTTGGAGATAACACATTAAATACACTTTCAGTTGAAGCTAATGATTCTCGTGATTATACCCTAGATGTTGGTGGAATAACAACAGCTCAAATCGCTCCCGGTGAAAATGAAACCAATTCAAATGAATTTATGAAACCATCGGCTGGAATTACATCAATATCTTCAAATACAGAAGGTGCGTTAGGAACAACAAAAAAGACAACAGTAAATTTTATAGTTCACAATTTTCACGACTTTGACAAAATTTATAGTAGATTTTTCTTAAAACCAGGAGCTCAAATATTTGTTGATTTTGGTTGGGATACATCTACATTATATAATCCAGAAGACATGCCATTCGATGAAGAGTTTCAAGAAAATATTGAAACACAAGTTGCTGATGCTAAGGGTGATTTAGAAGTTTTAACGGGAGTTGTTACCAGTTACGATGCGAAATTTACAGAAAATGGAAGTGTTGAATGTTCAGTTGAAATTATATCAAAAAATAATGCTTTACTTGGGAATGATTTCAAAAATAATAATTCTCTTAAATCTAAAATATCAAGAGCTCTTGAAAATGAGATATTACAATATGCAGCTAAAAGTTTCAAAGGGGATACCGCATCTAGACTGTCAACGGCTAATTGGAGTGATGTAACTACGGATGAATCTGAATTTAATAAAGCGTTTAACAGATTTGCAACATCAGCATTAAGTAGTGTAGATACTAATATACCTGGAGAAAGTTCAAAAATATCAGGTGTTTATTGGTATAAAGCTGAAGAAAATCAACGAAATATTTATATATCATTTGGATTATTTGAAGATCATTTATTAAATAAAACATTCGCTTTAGGTGAAGACGATAATGATGCTTTAACTGGTAAAAGATTTACTCCAAGATTTGATTCATCAGAATCTTTTATGAGATATAATCATTTGATGATTCGCCGACAACAACTGTCTGGTGAATCTGATAAATTACAATTTTTATATCCAGAAAAGTGGGATAAGACATATAACACTATGAGAAAAAAAACTCCATCAGATTATGATGAGGATGTTTCTTCACGAACAAAACATGATAAAAGTAGACAAAGAATGCCACTTCGTGAATTATTTATACCTATCAATTTAATAAAAAAAGCATTTGATGAAACAAATGATGTTTCATCTTTGATGAAACATATATTAGATGCTATTAATGATGATTCTGCCGGAGCATTTAAATTACAATTATATAGTGGTCAAGATGACTCGAAAATATCAGTTATAGATTTTAACTCACCTGCCATTTCAGCAGGACAACATGAAAGAAATTACTTTAATAATTTATTTGTATTTAAACCTCATTCAAAAAATTCAATTGTTAAAAGTTTTGATTTTTCATTGTCAACACCACAGGGAGGTATAGGTAGTATGATAGCTATTGGTGCTAGAAATCCCAATACTACTATTTATCCCATAACTGACTTTATGGATAGAGCATTGGCTATGGAATTAATTGAACAATCATTTACCGAAAGTGGTGACAGTACTGATAAGAAAAAGATAGGAGTTAGATATTTACCGAAAGCAGGTGAAGGAGGAGCTAATAGGATAGCTGATGATGCCGATAGTGGTAAAGATTTAGATATTGGTTCGGATGAACAGAATATTTTTGGTGAAACACAAGAAATGAAATTAGAATTAGATAAAGTAGATGCAACTTTTATTGACAGTAGTTTATCAAGTGCTGCACCGAAGGCTTCGGGGGAATCTATTGGAGAAAAGATTATTGGTAAATCCGGTGAAGAAAAAGAAGATAATTCAGATAAAATTTCAGCAATGGATAAAGAAAAAGGTAATTTAGTAACAAATACACTCAAAGAATATTATGATAAAATTATTAGATCTACTACTGTGATGGAAATCCCAACTATGTTACCAATAACAGTATCATTATCTATTTATGGAATATCATCATTAATTCCAGGAGATGTTTTTAGGGTTGATTATTTACCACAAAAATATAAAGATTGGGTTTATTTTCAAGTAACAAAAGTCAGTCATGACCTTTCTTCATCAACTTGGACAACAACATTAGAAACAGTTATGAGAATACGAAAAGAAATAAAAAGGGAAGAAGGAATTAATAATATTTATAAAGCAAGTAATGTTCCTGTGGTTTTACATAAATCAATTTTAGATAAGTCACCAGCAAAATGTCATGATATTTTAAATTATAATGCAGCTGGTATGTTTGAAGGAGAAATTGGTGGTGGTGGTAAAAATTATATTTCAATGTTAAAATTAGATATCACAAATACATTTCGGGATTGAAATCACATAAAATTTATATTTTCATTTGAAGCTATAGGTAATTATGAAATAGTAAAGTTTCCAATAGATAGATCAGTAGCTCCTGGATATGCTCTGTCTGAAATGTTTATTGGATATGGACACAAAAATGTACCAGGAGTTAAACATTCCATTGAATTGAAAGAACATGAAATGTATAGATTGATTTTAAATAAAAATGGAGCTTGGGCTGTGATACCGGCTGAAGGCGAGATTGAACCATATGATATAAATCCTATGGTTAATCCTAATGGTAAGTTCATACCAGAAGGTTCAAAAATTGGTGGTAGAACATTAAGTCCATCATGTAATGTATGTTATGAATGTGGTGATGGATTGACAGATTTCTGTGAAGAAGATGAGTGTGATACAACTTACTGTGATTTTGTTGATAACTATTGGCCAATTCCAAATTTCTGTAATCCAAAAGCTTCTTGTTGGACTGAATAAAAAAAGCTTGTTTCACATTACAAAAAGGTTGTATATTAAACTATGAGTTATATTGTAATACCCATATTTTCAGATCCATTTCTGCATCCATTACATAAAAATAATGGGTTATCCCTGTTATATGTAAAAGAGTTAAGTAAGGATAGTCAAATGGTATGTCACTATCACCCAGATTGTGGTGATGTATTACAAAATTATGAATGGTTAGAAAATGAAGAAATCCTAACACCAGACGCAAAAAAACTATTGTCAATATATCCATTCAAAAATGTAACGGATATGAATTATGAATGGTGGTCATTAAATAATCAACCATTTGATATGGAAAATATTAGAAATAATGCTTATGACTTCTTTCATAACAAATATTACAACGCAAAGAAATTAAATGAAATAATACCAATTGTAAAACATAAAGAATATTGTGATACACTTGAAGATAAAATGTCGGTGATAACAGTATTAGGTGATAAAACATATTCAGATGAAGCAACAGCCGCATTCCTTTCAATAGAAAAGAATGGAATAAAAGTATCAGATGATGTATGTGATATATTCGATGAAAGAGTAAGAAAACATATATCAGAAGGTAAATTATACACAAAATATAATCTATGGACATCAACAGGACGACCATCAAATTCATTCGGTTCAGTTAATTTCGCAGCATTAACACCAGAACAACGAAAAGCATTCATACCAGAAAACGACTATCTTGTAGAATTTGATTATGACGCATATCATGTTCGTCTTATCGGAGATTTGGTTGGATATACATTTCCACAAGCATCAGTCCACGAATACTTATCAAGTTTCTATGGTTCAACATACGAAGAATCAAAACAGATAACATTCAAGATTTTATATGGCGGAATACCAGACGATGTAGCTAACTCCATACCATTCTTCAAAAAAACAAAAGAATACACAAATGAGTTATGGAGTAAATATAATCGTGATAATTTCATAGAAACTGATATTTATAAGAGGAAACTTATAAAGAAAAACTATACAGATATGAATCGTAGTAAACTATTGAATTATTTTTTACAATCAGCAGAGACAGAACATAATATAAAAACGATAATTGAACTACAACGATACTTATATGAGAAGAAAACACAATTAGTGTTATATGGCTATGATAGTTTCACAATAGATTACAATAATTCAGACGGAGTAGATACTTTGAAAGAAATAAAGAAAATATTAGAGAGAAATGGTCATTTAACAAAAGCCAAAGCGGGAACTAATTTAGGTGAGTTACAATCAATTCAAGATAGGTTATAATATATGAAACACATTTCAGAAATAATAGACGATGTATTAACAGAATGGGCTTATAGAGTCCATGATGGTATGCCTGATCCAAAGAATCCTTTACATTTAGTACAACTTAAAGAATCAATGCAATATTTAAAAATTGATGAAGAAGTTATAGATATTATGGTTTCTAATTTATTAAAAGAAGTAGATGATACTAATAAAAAACTAACTAAACAAGGTGTTTTAGATATACTAAAAAAACATAAAGATTTGGAACAACAAGGAAGTGTTAAGACAAAAATATATGGTGATATGGAACCTGATGTTTTTATTAAAATATTGAAATCTTCTTTTAAAAATTCAACTAATGTAAAATGGTATGAACCTAACACCGGTTCAAATAATAGTGGTAGAGATAGATTATTTCAATGGAAAGATGGTGACCACGAATATCAAATACATTTAGCTCGAACATCGGTGACTGGTAGAGGATCCGCAAAAACAAAAGACCAAGAATTATCGTGGTTATTAGTTTTAAGTGGTATGCAATATGGTGGAGATCCATCTGATAAAGAAGCTTTTATTTCATTATTAATTTCTAATTCAAATGTATATGGTAAAATTGATGATATGAAAGAATCTGATGCATTAAATTTAGCTTCATTTTTAGAATTTAATGATGATTGGTATAATTCTCATGTTTCACAATGTGAAAAGTTTATGTCTATAATTGGTGCAACTAATCAACCAAAAAAATATGTTAAAGACGGTTCAACTTTGGATGTAAATAAACAAGCAAAAAAATTATATGAACAAGATTATGGTAAAAAATTAGATTTAGATAAATGGAATCCAGCAGATGTTTGGTTAGAATATAAATCAGTTCCACAAAATAAAACATTAACAGAATTAAATAATTGGTTAATAGATTCACTCCACAATGGTACAGGATATATTGGAGTATCATTAAAAAAAGGTGGTGGGTCAGTTGGTTTAGTTAATGATTATGAAAGAAAAGAATATATATTAAAAAGTTTAGGAACGAAATATGGTGGAATATTTTCACAAGGTGTAACTTTTGATTACAAAGGTACAAATTTAGATGGTTTAGGATTGAATTTCAGAATATTTCAAGGAAAATCAACAGAAACAATAAGAGGAGAAGGAATTACGAAAGGTGCAGAAGCTGTTCAAGGTAAGGTAGCTCTATCTGTTATTGACGATTTTAAATCGGGAACTTTATCAAAAGTTGAAGCAGTTAAAGGTGTTAGTGTTGAATATGATAAAAAAACTAAAACTTGGGGTTGGAGTTCAAAGGGATTAAGTAGATTTAAAAAAGTTAAAACAGCATATGGAAAAATTAAAAAAGCTACATTTGGTGCAACACACGGTAGTTGGTCGACAGCTTTTAAAAGTGCAGATGATTTTCTTAAAGTATTAAATGATTATACGAAGAAGAAAAAGGTAGCAGAAAATTCAATGAAAGCAAATATAAATTCAAGATTTCAGGCAATTGTTCTTGGTTCTATTGTAACAAGTTTAAGTAAAACAGATAAACAAAAAGTTATGGTTGGTATGTTAAAATATGGTAAATCAGAATCAGATTGGGCAGCTGCACATTACAAGGCACAATAATGAAAACTCAACTACAAATTTATATAACGACAAATTTAATAAATGGCAAGCAATATATAGGATTACATTCCGGTAAGAATATAAACAGATTGGAAAAGAATCTTGGTTTTTGTAAGGGTTCAATATGTGCAGTTGTTTCGGGTACAAGAAATTCGTGTTATGGTTGGAGAATATTAAATGCCTAGAACCCAACTCCTAGCCACATTCACAACAAAAGACAATCTCGAAACAACAATCGAGAACATAAAGGGTGCATATACAATAGCATTTAGTAAAATTTATGTCTTACAGAATGAAAATAGTATAAATGAGTTAATATGTACATACAATGTAGATTTATCAGCAGGTGCAGATTTCAATGATGTAAAAGGAACTATATCATTACATAGAAAGAAACATTCAAATACATTATACACAATAAATGCATTGAATGAAGTTATTGCAAACTTAAATAACGGTATAATTGATAGTAAATTTATAGTGCCGTGGGAAAACTTTCAAAATACATTGATGGTAACAAATTCAGATGGATTGAATAAAATATCTACAAGGATTTACAAAATAATAAAAATAAATTAGTTGTTTCAGAATTTAATATATATTTATATATACAATTAGGAGAAAAATGGTTATGACAGACAAAAAACAAGAGTTATATTATTTCTATACAGAAGGGTGTGGATTCTGTAAAAAATCAGGACCAGTTGTAGATGAACTTATAAAAGAAGGACATAATATACTCAAACTCGATTTAGCAGAACCCGATAATAAAGGGTTAAAAGAAGAATTACAAAAAAAATATAATAAAAAATGTGGAACACCCTGGTTTATTAATCCAGAAACAGGACATCAAGTATGTGGTTATAGGGAAAAAGATATTCTTATGAAATGGATAGAAGGTGAAGATATTCCAGCTCCACCAAAACCAAAATCACCACCACCAAAACCACCATTTCATGGTGCAAGCAACAAAGAAGAAGCTGATTGGAAAAAAGAATATAAGAAATGGACTGAAGAAAATTCACATATGCCAAATTTACAATCAGCAAGTCAAATTCTTGAAAGACCAAGACCAAAATCAGAACCACCAAGACCACCAATGCCAAACGGAACAGATGAACAAATTGACAATTGGGGTAAAGAATATGATGTGTGGAGTAAAGAAAATAAACATCTTCCAAATTTACAACCTACAGAAATGATTGTTAATAGATTAAAACAACAAAGACAACAACAAGGTAAACAACCACAAGTCGGTGGAAATGTAGAAAAGAGATTGATAACACTTGAACAAAAACTTGATAAACTAATGATACATTTGGGAGTTCAATGAAATTCAAACCAAAACCAACAGTAGATAGAAAAGCTACTGAACGAGAATTGGAATGTATTAAAAAAACTGAAGAAATGTTGATGGGAGAAAATAAACTACCACCAGCATCTCAAATGATACGAAACATTGCAGTTGACCATTGGAAGTCATTAAAGGCTTGGGTTAAAGGTAGTCAAGTGATTACTTCACAAGAAGAAGCAGAAAGAAGATGGGAGATATGTAAAGAATGTCCTAAACTTCTATATGATGAAACAAATCCAGATACAGGAAAGAAAGATGGTAGATGTCCATTATGTGGTTGTTTTATGAATGTCAAAGTTCATTATGCAATCGCTGAATGTCCAATAGGAAAATGGAAAAAAGATTGTGGTCATGGGTGTGATTGTGGCTGTGAAGATAATTGTGAAGAATAGAAAAAAAAGCTTGTTTTATATGTCAAAAATGATATATATTATAGAGATAGTAAATAGGTTATGTGGTTATAATAGAGATAACCATAAACAATAAACGATAAACAATAAAACACAAGTAGGAGAAAAAGCATGGATATAAATGCAATTAAGAATAAGTTAAATAAGTTACAGGCAACCTCATCAACATCAGAAAACTTTTGGAAACCAGAACCAGGTAAACAAGTAGTTAGAATTGTACCTTACAAACATAATAAAGATAATCCATTTATTGAATTATACTTTCATTATAATTTAGGTAACAATAAAACATATCTTTCACCAGTTTCATTCGGTCGTCCAGACCCAGTTGAAGAATTTGCCAACAAATTGAAATCAACTGGAAACAAAGATGAGTGGATTCAAGGAAAACGATTAGAACCTAAAATGAGAACATACGTTCCCGTTGTAGTTCGTGGTCGTGAAAGTGAAGGTGTAAAGTTTTGGGGATTCGGCAAAACTGTATATCAAGAACTTTTAAGTGTTATTGCTGACCCTGATTATGGTGATATTACAGATCCAATTATAGGTCGTGATATTGGTATTGAACGACAAACACCAGCTGAAGCAGGTAATCAGTATGGTAAAACAACTGTTCGAGTTAAACCAAATCAAACACCAATTACAGAGGATAAAACTCTATTAGAAAATGTCTTTGAAAATCAACCCAACTTACCAGAACTTTATACAGAACCAAGTTATGATGATTTAAAAGAAGCTCTTAGTAATTACTTAAATCCTTCAGATGACGATACAGAAACAACAACTACAACTAATGGTGTTTCTGCAACTACTACACCAACTACAAATACTGGAACTACAACAGTTGACAAGGTAGAAGATGCCTTTGATGAACTGTTTAATAGTTAATAGTTAGGTATAGTTAGAATTGATGGGGTGGGGTTTCGTTCCACTCCACTTCATCACATTTTTAGGAGAAAGTTATGACAGATACAGATAAAAGAGATGAATTAGCTAGTGTTATAGCTGATGAATTAAATAAAACCTTTAAACATCAACAGGTTGCGTATTTCTTACAAGATGACGGTACAAACCCAACTAATGTAACTGATTGGATTTCAACAGGTTCGACAATGTTAGATTTAGCTATTGCTAATAAACCAAATGGTGGTGTTGCCGTAGGCAAAATCACAGAGTTAAATGGTTTAGAGGGTAGTGGTAAATCTTTGATTGGTTCTCACTTATTAGCTTCAACACAGAGAAAAGATGGAATTGCTGTTTACATAGATACAGAATCAGCAGTGTCACCAGAGTTTCTTGAAGCGATAGGTGTAGATACAACGAATATGTTATATGTTCATTTAGAAACAGTTGAAGAAGTATTTGAAACTATTGAAACAATTGTTACAAAGATAAGAGAATCAGATAAAGATAAGTTAGTTACAATTCTTGTTGACAGTTTAGCAGCTGCATCTACGAAAGTAGAGATGGATGCTGACTTTGATAAAGATGGTTGGGCGACAGCCAAAGCAATCATCATATCAAAAGCTATGAGAAAAGTAACACAAATGATAGCTCGTCAGAAGATAGCTCTCGTATTCACAAATCAATTACGACAAAAGTTAGGTGTGATGTTTGGAGATCCTTGGACTACAAGTGGTGGTAAGGCTCTTCCATTTCACTCATCAATTCGTGTTCGATTTAAGAATGCTGGGCAAATTAAAGATAGCAGTAAAAAGAATACTATTGGAATTAAAATTAAAGCACAAGTCATTAAGAACCGATTAGGTCCACCAATGAGAACTGCTGAATTTCCATTATATTTTGATACTGGTATTGATGATTGTGGTTCTTGGCTTACAGTAATGAAAGAACACAAGTTACTTAAACAAGCAGGTGCTTGGTACACAATACAACATGCTGATACAGAAACAGGTGAACTTATTAAAGAATACAAATTTCAATCAAAGGATTTTGAAACATTAGTAACAGAGAATCCAGACTTGAAAGAATATTGTTATCAACAGATATGTGATGCTTGTATTCTTAAATATGATAGCAAAGAACTTGGTATTGATGATGTTGAAGAAACTGATGAGGTAGTGGATGAAATCTAAAAAGTTAAAAGAGTTTTTAGAAAAACCAGAAGTCAAGAAACTCCATAAAGAGGCAATGAAACTTCAAGGTATGGATAAACTCATCAAAAAGTTAAAAGAATCCGGTGAAGCATAAATGGAAAAGAAAGACTTAAACGACAAGTTTATATCTTTTTTAGACCAAACCAAAAACGAAGAACACAAATCAGTTACAAGATTGAACGATAGAGTTTTAATAATTGATGGTTTGAACACATTTATTAGAAATTTTAGTGTAGTACCAAGTCTTAACGATGATGGTAGACATGTGGGTGGACTTATTGGTTTCCTTCGGTCAGTAAGATATACTTGTGATATTCTCAAACCTTCAAGATGTATAATTGTATTCGATGGTAAAGGCGGTTCAAAGAAAAGACAAAAGTTATATCCAGAATATAAAGCAACTCGAAAAGTCAAAAAGAGATTGAATAGAAATGTTGATTGGGGAACTGCACCACAAGATGAAGATCAATCAATGCGACAACAAATGGGTAGGTTAGTTGAATATTTAGAACAACTACCACTTACATTAATTTCAGTTGATAATATAGAAGCGGATGATGTGATGGCTTACATTTCACAACAGATACTTACAGAGAGTGATATATTTTTAATGTCAACTGACAAGGATTTCTTACAACTTGTAGATGATAGAGTGAAAGTTTGGTCACCAACCAAAAAGAAGTTATACAATAAAAGAGAAGTTGAAGAAGAATATGGAATACCATCACGAAACATTCTAACATACAGAATACTTGATGGAGATAAGTCAGATAATATAAATGGTGTTCAAGGGGCGGGATTAAAGAGTATAATAAAATATATTGAACCAATTACAGAAGATAAAGATTTCAATGTAATGGATTTAATTGAATATGCAGAAAATTCAGATAAGAAAATAAAACTCTTGGAAAATATCAAAAATAGTAGTAATATACTGAAACGGAATTATCTATTGATGCAATTAAATAAAGTAGATATTCCAGGTCATATAAAGTTGAAGATACAAGGAGCTGTGGACAGAGAAGTTCCACAGTTAATAAAACACAGGTTTCAAGTGATGTTTCTTCAAGATAAGTTAAGTAATCATATAAAGAATTTTGATAGTTGGATTACAGAATTTACAAGATTGAATAGATATAAAGGATTAAGCAAGATTGACAAATAATTTAGCAGATTTTGGGCATACATTTCAAATAAAGATATTATCATCTTTAATGGCAGATACCAATTTCATTGCACAAATTTATGATATATTTGATGAAAGTCATTTTGATAATGATAGTCTAAAATGGATAGCAAAAGAATGTAAGTTGTATTATGATGAATATAAACAACCAATAACATTAGATGTATTCAAAGTAAAGGTAAGTGAAGTCCATAATGATATTCTTAAAGCAACCATCATTGAAACACTTAAAGAGGTAGTTAGATATTTAGAAGCACCAGATTTAGAATTTATTAAAGACCAAGCACTTAATTTCTTTAAGAACCAAACATTGAAAAATGCTATTATTGAAAGTGTTGAGATACTTGAAAACAAAGGTGATTTTGATACGATAAAACAATTAGTTGATAATGCTTTACGAGCAGGAGCTGAGAGAAATATTGGACACGAATACATTGATGATATAGAGGCACGATATTCAGAGATGGCTCGTGAAACAGTTGAAACTCCATGGGATGTGTTGAATGATTTAACACAGGGTGGTTTAGCTGCTGGAGAACTTGGAGTGATAGTTGCACCCGCAGGTATTGGTAAAACTTGGATACTGTGTGCATTAGGAGCCGGTTCAATGAAACGGGGTTCAAATGTTATTCATTATACATTAGAATTAAATGAAGCATATGTAGGATTAAGATACGATAGTGTATTTACAGGGATAGCTAATCAGAACTTAAAGTATCATAAAGATGAGGTGAAACAAAAGATTGAAAATGTAGAAGGTGAACTTATAGTTAAATACTTTCCAACAAAGACAGCATCAGTAAATACAATATCAGCTCATCTACAGAAATTACGAATGATGGGAAAAGATTTTAATATGGTTGTAGTTGATTATGCTGACATTCTTAAAGATACAGGATTTGCAAAAGAGGTTAGACACGCTCTTGGTAATATCTATGAAGATTTAAGAGGTTTAGCAGGTGAGTTCGGTATTCCAGTTTGGACAGCATCACAAGCAAATCGTTCAGCATTAGATGAAGATGTGATTGAAGCACAAAAGGTTGCTGAGAGTTATCAAAAGATTATGACTGCTGACTTCGTTGTTTCATTAAGTAGAAAAGTAGAAGATAAGATTGGTAATACAGGAAGATTTCATATTATTAAAAATAGATTTGGACCTGATGGGTTAACTTATCCAGCGAAGATAAACACAAACACAGGTGCTGTTGAGATATATGAGGCTACAAGTGTTGGTGGAAAAGAACAACAACAGAAGATAGATAATAGAGATAACCTTATGAAGAAAATGTTATCAAGTAGATATGACGATTTAATGGGAGAAGAATAATGTTATATGGATATATAGAAATACCAGAAGATTATTGGGTAAGTTCACATAATGTGGAATACATTATAGTTGAAAGTCAGTAATTTTACAATAGCACCAGTTCAACGGATGGCTATTCAGTCATTCGTTGAAAAGTGGCACTATTCACATTCAACAAATGGAGTTCAACAAACTCAATGTTTTGCTCTATATGATGATGGTGAAATTCCACGATTGATTGGAGCTATGATTTATGCATTACCATCAATGAAAGCAACAGCAGCTAGATACAATCCAGATAATCCATTGGGGTGTTGGGAGTTACGAAGATTGTGTTGTATTGATGATACACCAACAAATACAGAGAGTTTTTTTATTGGACAAACATTGAGGTGGATTAAGAAAAACACAGATATTGAGGTGATAGTTTCCTATGCAGACTTAGAGCAGGGTCATGCGGGTGTAATTTACAAAGCCTCGAACTTTATCTACTTGGGCCAGAGTGGTGGTGGTAGAGTTCTTATGGTAGATGGTAAAAAATATCATGCCCGCTCTCTCAATCAAAAAGAGAAACCATATGGTAGAGAATTAAAGAGAAGATGGGAAAACAAAGAAGGTCACGATTGGTGGGATTCGGAAGAAGATAATATGTATTTCGTTGATACAAAACCAAAGAATATTTATGTGTATTATCTAAATAAAAAAGTAAAGAAGAAATTATTGAAGTTACATAATGGATAAATATTGCGATACATCGAAGGTTGTAATTTTACCAACAACAAAAGAAGTTGTTTATAAGATGATTACAAAAAAACATTATGCTAAAAAATGGACTGCTTCAACTAACATATATGGAGTATATTGGGATGAAGGTGATTCACCATTTTTTGATGATAGAAAATTGAAATTGATAGGTGCTGTTTTATACGGGCATCCATCTGGTTTTAGAGTAGTAAAATCCGTATCAGAAGATTTAGAAATAGGCGAAGTGTTAGAATTAAAACGACTATGGATTGCTGATGGGTATGGTAAAAATATAGAATCGTTTGTAGTATCGAAAACATTAAAAATGTTAAGGAAAGATGATTCAAATGTTAAGGTTATTATTTCATTTGCTGACCCAGTTCAGAACCATCAAGGAACTATTTACCAAGCAACCAATTGGATTTATCAGGGAAGAAAAGTAAGTCGTGGAGATTTTTATGAATATAAATATCCAAATACCGATGTGTGGTTATCAGATAGAGCAATCGGAGCACAACTTGGAAGTAACGCACTTGATAATGTATTAAAGAAAATACCTGATATGGAATATAGAGTTAAAATGAGAAAACATAGATATTTATATTTCCTATGTAATAAACAAGAGAAAAAGAAACTTATGAAAAGTTTAAAACATCCAATCAAACCATATGGATTTACCTGTGATTGTGAAGGAATGTGTGAGTGTGAATAAAAGTAAGAATAAAGAAATAATTTGTTATATTTATAGATACCTCAGCGGGTAATATAAATCACAGAACAAACAGGAGTTATATGCTATGGATTATAAAAAATTCAGTTTATCAGACAATTTCATAGACGGATATAAAAGAAAAAAACCACCATTTGGTTTCAATGGATTGGGTCATCTTGTGTATATGAGAACATATTCACGACTTAAAGATGATGGTTCAAATGAACAATGGTGGGAAACAGTTAAGCGTGTTGTAGAGGGAACTTACAACATGCAAAAGAAACACATTGAGAGATATGATTTAGGGTGGAATGCGTGGCAAGCACAACGGTCAGCACAAGAAATGTATGACCGAATTTTTAATATGAAATTCTTGCCTCCTGGACGTGGACTGTGGGCGATGGGAACATCAATCACAGAAGAAAAAGGATTATATGCCGCCCTTAATAATTGTGCATTCGTATCAACACAAAATCTGAAAGAAGATTTATCTAAACCATTTACATTTTTAATGGACGCTTCGATGGTTGGTGTTGGTGTGGGATTTGACACAAAAGGTGCAGAATCATTTGTTATAAGAGGACCAAAAACTGATAGAGGTATAGAAACATATGTAGTACCGGATACTCGTGAAGGTTGGGTTGAAGCATTACGAAGATTATTAGATAGTTATTTTCTTGGAATAACACCAGTTGATTTTGATTATTCAAAGATACGAGACGCTGGCGAACCAATCAAGGGATTTGGTGGAGTGTCAAGCGGACACGAACCACTTAAAGAAGTTTTGAAGCTGATTAGAGATACTTTAGATAAAAATATAGGAGAACCAATATCTATAACAACAATTGTAGATATTATGAATTTGATTGGTAAGTGTGTTGTAGCAGGTAATGTTAGACGAACTGCTGAAATTGTATTTGGTGATTCAACATCTGATGAGTATATCAATTTAAAGAATTATAAAAAGAATCCACATAGAGAAACATATGGTTGGACATCAAATAATTCAATCTTTGCTGAATTAGGTATGGATTATACAGATGTATCCGAAAGAATAAATGATAATGGTGAACCTGGTTTCGCATGGTTGGATAATATGAGAGAATATTCTCGTATGAGAAATGGTAAGGATAATAAAGACCATAGAGTTGCTGGTGGTAATCCTTGTCTTGAACAATCATTGGAATCATATGAGTTGTGTTGTTTAGTTGAAACATTTCCAAACAATCATAAAGATTTAGATGATTATTTAAAAACTTTAAAATATGCTTATTTATATGCAAAAACGGTTACATTAGGAAAAACTCATTGGTCTGAAACAAACAGAGTGATGTTGAGAAATAGAAGAATAGGAACATCAGTTAGTGGTGTAGCACAATTCATTACAGAAAAAGGGTTACATCAATTAAAAGAATGGTTAGAAGTGGGTTATGATTCAATTCAAGATTATGATAAAATGTATTCAGATTGGTTAGCCGTTCCTCGTAGTATAAAAACTACATCAGTAAAACCAAGTGGAACTGTATCTTTATTAGCAGGTTCAACACCAGGATTACACTATCCAGAATCACGATTTTATATCAGAAGAATTAGGTTATCAATCAGTTCACCACTAATTAAACCATTACAAAAAGCAGGTTACAATATAGAACCAGCTTTCGGTAGTGAAAATTCAACAGTAGTTGTAGAAGTTCCAGTTGATGTGGGTGAGGGTGTACGAACAATCAATGATGTATCAATGTGGGAACAAGTGAGTTTAGCAGCATTTATGCAAAAGTATTGGGCTGACAATCAAGTAAGTTGTACAGTTACATTTGATCCTGAAACAGAAGGACATCAGATATCATCAGCACTAAACTATTTTCAATATCAGATGAAAGGTGTTTCATTTTTACCTAAAATGGAATTTGGTGCATACAAACAAATGCCTTACGAAGAGATTACCGAAAAGAAATATAATAAAATGGTTAGTGAATTGTCGTTCTTATCATTCAGACAAGTAAAAGGTAATGAAGCAGAAGTAGAAAAGTTCTGTAACAATGATACTTGTGAGATTGATTTGGAAGCAATTAAAGAAACACAAGAAGTAAACTAGGAGAAATATAATGGGTAAACAAGTTAAAAAGCACGGATATAGTTGTAAATTAGTTAGAGTAGTTGATGGTGATACAGCAGATGCTATGATTGATTTAGGATTTAATGTTTGGGTTAAAGAAAGAATCAGATTCTATGGTGTAGACACTTGGGAATCAAGAACAAGAAATCTTGAAGAAAAGAAAAAAGGTTTAGCTGCTAAAGCTTATGTTAAAGACCTACTTGAAAATTCAGATGAAGGTAAGTTTTCAATCATATCACACGGTAAAGGTAAGTATGGTAGAGTTCTTGGTGAACTATTTGTAAAAGGTCACGAATCTTCGGTAAATGAATTATTGAAAGAAAATGGTCACGCGTATGAATATCATGGTGAAAAGAAAAAAACCTTTAAAAGTTAATGGAAGTCGGAAATACACCATTAATAAAATTATCAGATAGGTTATATGCTAAATATGAGGCAGTAAATCCTGGTGGTTCTATAAAAGATAGACCTGTTAAATACATTCTTGATTCATATGAAAAAGATGGATTACTTAAAAAGGGTGATACCATTATAGAAGCCACAAGTGGTAATACAGGTATATCATTAGCTATGATGTGTGCTGAACGAGGATACAAATGTGTAATTGTTATGCCGTCAGATATGTCAGTAGAACGAAAGAAGATGATGAAGTTCTTTGGAGCTGAATTAGTTGAAGTTGATGAAGGTGATTTCGATGGAGCTATTGAAACAAAAGAAATGATAGCTGAAGAACAAGGATATAAAACATTAAATCAATTTAGTAATGAATTGAATATAGAATGTCATAGAGAAACAACATGTAAAGAAATATTATTTGACACTATGTTGGAAGATTATGATTCACAGATATCAGCCTTTGTTGCTGGAACTGGAACAGGTGGAACTTTAATGGGTGTTCAACAAGGATTTAAATCTCATTCTATTAAGGCTAAAATTGTTGCAGTAGAACCTGCCGAATCTCCTGTTATGAGTGGTGGGAAAAAAGGACTTCATGGTATTCAAGGTATTGGAGATGGATCCAAATTTTTAGTTAATTTGGATTTGGTAGATAATATTATACCTATTTCTACAGAAGATGCTAAAGAAAGAAGTAGAAGGTTGGCTAGAGAAAATGGTTTATTTGTTGGTACATCATCAGGCGCAAATGTACTAGCATCTGAACGATGGATAGAAAAGAATAACCCAGATGGAATTGTAGTAACAATTCTATGTGACAGAGGTGAGAGGTATTTTAGCGTATTATGAAATTTTTAACAAGAAAATTAATTACACCAGCAGATTTAAATCCAAGAGGAACATTACATGGAGGTCAATTACTTAAATGGATTGATGAAGAAGGTGGTATTCATGCAGCATTGGAATTAGAAACTGGATTGATTGTAACTAAATATATATCAGAAATAGATTTTAAGTTTCCTGTATTGGAAGGTGATGTAGTGGAGATAGGAATGCAGACAATAGAAATAGGTAATACATCTTGTACATTAGCCTGTGATGTTAGAAGTTTACAAGCTGATAGAGTTGTATGTTCAATAGATAAAATGGTTTATATTAGAGTAAACAAATATGGTTTACCAAAGAAACATGGGGGAATGAATGAATAATTTTAATATTGATTGGAGAAGATCAATAATAGTATTGAGTGGTGGATTTGACCCAGTTCATAAAGGTCATTTAAGAATGTTTAGAGAAGCAAGTAATTTAGGTCACCAAGTAATCATAGGATTAAATTCGGATGAGTGGTTGACAAGAAAAAAAGGTAAACCATTTATGCAATTTGAAGAAAGAAAAGAAATCATTGAAGGATTCAAATATGTAAATCAAGTATTACCATTTGATGATAACGATGATACTGCTAGTGATTTAATTCGTAGAGTTCATACCATTTATACAAGTGAAGAATATGAATATGAAGCTTCTGATTTATTACATCAAGGATTTGTGGATTATTATAAAATATATTTTGCAAATGGTGGTGATAGAACTACAAAGAATGTTCCAGAAATGTCTGTATGTAAAGAACTTGATGTAACAATGTTATGGGGAATAGGTGGTGGTAAAGTACAATCATCATCTTGGTTAATTAATGGAGGAACAGAGGAGGAATTAGTATAATGGGATTCAGACGAACAGTAGGATTTACTGGAGATGATTTACCAATTAGAATTTACTGGCATCACAGAAATCACGATTGGTCATCTTCAGATTTAAGAGAACGGGTATTTGAATCAGAAAAATATAGATGTGGGAGAAGATAACACTTGTTTCATAACATAAAAAGGTTGTATATTAAGTAATGGCTTACCAAAACATATATGTAAAAAGAACAAAGACAAATAGTGAAGTACATATTTGGGATGATCGGACCGGATATTCAAAGTTTCAATATAAACCATACGCTTACTTAAAATCTCAAACTGGTCAACATCGTTCATTATATGGTGATAAGTTAAAGAAAGTAAACTATTGGACTGGTGAAGATATACAAAAAGGTAATGTGTTTGAATCAGATGTTCCAATTGAAACTCGTGTATTGGTAGATATGTATCCAGATTCAGAAGAAGTATCAACTGGTCATCGTGAGGTATATTTTGATATTGAGGTTGAAGTCACACAAGGATTTCCAGACCCTAAAGAGGCTCGTAATAAGATAACAGCGATTGCATTATACGATAAAACGACAGACAAATATCATTGTTTTATTTTAGGTGATGTGAAGAATACAGATGTGATTGAAGCATTTGAAAGTGAAGAAGAATTACTACAAAGATTCTATCAGAAATATCTTGAAATTCAACCGACTATATTAAGTGGTTGGAATATTGATGGTTTTGATATTCCTTATTTATATAACAGAACTCGTAGAGTGATGGGTGAATCATTTGCAAATTCATTATCACCGATTGGTGAGATATTTTATTCTGAACATAAAAAACAATATAAGATTGCTGGTGTGTCGTGTTTGGATTATATGAAATTATATAGATTATTTACATACACACAACAATCATCATATAGATTAGATTATATAGGACAACTTGAAGTTGGTATTGGTAAAGTTGAATATGAAGGAACACTTAACGATTTGTATGAAACTGACATCAACAAGTTTATTGAATATAACTTAAACGATGTTAAGATTGTTAAAGCACTTGACGAAAAAATAAAATTTATTGATTTGGCTCGTGGTATATCTCATGTTGGACATACACCATATGAAGATGTATATTATTCGAGTAGATATTTAGAAGGTGCTATTCTTACTTATTTAAAGAGTAATGATATTATAGCACCAAATAAGGATATAGATGCTCGTAAGAAAATGAATGATAATACCGAAAAGTTTAGTGGTGCTTATGTCAAAGATCCAGTTCCGGGTAGATATGAATGGGTGTATGATTTAGATTTAACATCAATGTATCCATCAATCATCATGACTTTGAATATATCACCTGAAATGAAGATTGGTAAATTACTTGGTTGGGATAGTAGAGAGTTCATCAGAGGAACACAAAAAACATATACACTTGAAAAAAATGGTAAAGTTCAAGGAACTCTTAATGATGAAGAACTAAAAAAATTATTTGAGAAAAAGAATATATCTGTATCATCAAATGGCGTGTTATATAGAAACGATAAAAAAGGACTTGTTCCAACACTATTAAGAAAATGGTTTGATGAAAGAGTTGAATACAAACGATTGATGAAGAAGTTTGGTGGTGAGGGAGATACAGAACAACAGGGATATTTTAAACGAAGACAACATGTACAAAAGATTATCCTTAATTCACTTTATGGTGTGTTGGGATTACCAGTATTTAGATTTTATGATATTGATAATGCTGAAGCAACAACTGTAACTGGTCAGGAATTGATTAAGTTTACACAGAAGATGGCAAATTACTTTTATAATAAAGAACTTGATGATAAAGAAGATTATGTAATTTATACAGATACGGATAGTATTTTTTGTAGTGCTGTTCCATTGGTAGAACATAGAAATCCAGATGCTGATACATCTGATGATGAATATATGACAAAAGAGATTTTATCAATTACGGAAGAAGTTCAAGATTTTATTAATGGTAGTTATGATATGTTTGCTAAAAGATTTTTGAATGTAAAAGATGAACATAGATTTGATATAAAACAAGAAGTAATATCTCGTTCAGCATTTTGGGTTACAAAGAAAAGATATGGTCAATGGATTATAAATGATGATGGAGTTCCTTGTGATAAGTTAGATGTTAAGGGGTTAGATATTGTCAGAAGTAGTTTCCCAGTATCATTTAGAGAATTGATGACACGAATTCTTAAAGGTATATTAAACAATACCAATAAAGAAGAAATTGATGATATGATTTTGACATTTAAGAAAAGTTTAAAAGAGCAATCATTGGACGATATAGCTTTACCAACTGGTGTAAAAGGTATTCAAAAGTTTACTGATAGATCTCGTGGTAAGTTTAACAATAAAACTATCTTTACAAATGTCAGAAAAGGAGCACCTGTACATGTAAAGGCGTCTATCACATATAATGATTTACTTAAATATTATGGATTAAAATCAATTGAACCAATCAGAAATTCTGATAAAATTAAATGGGTATATCTTAAAGAAAATCCATTACAGATTAAACAATTAGCATTTAAAGGATATGATGATCCGAAAGAAATTATTGATTATATTGAACAATATATTGATAGAGATAAGTTGTTCAAGAAAGCCCTACAAAAGAAACTTGATATGTTTTATGAAAGTTTAGATTGGGTATTGGTTGATAAGCAAGATACATTAGATAGATTTTTTTAGAAAAAGCTTGTATTATGTTACAAAATAGTTGTATATTATAAAAATGGATAAGTGGTTTCATATTAAATTAAAAGAAACAGCAGATACTTATTTATCAAATTCAACCTTTTGGTTGGGTGGAAATAATAAAGAAGATATATTAAAAATCTTAAAGATAAAACATAAAATAACAGAAAACGAAGTAGAGTGGATTCGTGAAGAAATTCCACCATTTGTATAGGAGAATAAGATGCAAAAAACAAAGTTAGATAAGTTCATTCAAAAATATAATTTGGGTGGAAATGTAAATAGTGTAAAATGGACATCAGATGGTAATTCATTGAAAACATCATTTGTAACACCAGATAAATCATTATTAGGAACAGTTAAAGTAGATAAGTTCACATTTGAAAATGCTGAACTTGGTGTATATCAAACAGACCAACTAAAAAGTTTGATTGGTGTATTGGGTGATGATGTATCATTGACTTTATCAAGGTTCGGTGATAAAGCTGTATCATTAAATGTAAAGAATGGTTCAGTATCAATTGATTATGTGTTAAGTGATTTATCAGTTATAGCAGACCCACCAGCACTTAAACGATTACCAGAGTTCGGAACACAGATTAAACTTGATACAAAGTTTATCAACACTTTCATCAAAGGTAAAAGTGCTTTAAGTGATGTTGATACATTTACAGTAATGAATAACAATAAAACAGGTGAAGTGGATATTGTTATTGGTTATGCTTCAACAAATACAAATAGAGTAAATATTCCAGTTGAAACAATCACAAGTAATTTAACAGAAGCAATTTCATTTAATGCTAATCTTTTTAAAGAGGTGTTAACTGCAAATCGTGAATGTACATCAGCAACTCTTGAAGTTTCAAACGAAGGTTTAGCTCGTGTTAATTTCAAAGTAGATGATTTCGATAGTGAGTATTATGTAGTTTCAATTCAAGATGTAGATTAATATGAAAAAAGAATGGAAATATACTTTAATAGAGGAAAGTGGTACTGTCGATATTTATTATGCTAGTACTTTTTTTCACATGATTATTAAGGTATTGGGGGGTAAAATTCGTAGGAGCTTAGCTAATTGGAAACGATAAATCATTCACTTTGGGTAGAGAAATACCGACCAACGACATTAGATACATACATAGGTAACGAACATCTGAAAAGTAAGGTAAGTATTTATCTTGAATCAGAAGATGTTCCACACTTATTATTGTATGGTGTCGCTGGAACTGGTAAAACAACATTGGCTAAAATCATTACAAAGAATATTGATTGTGATCATCTTTACATAAACGCATCAGATGAAAACAATGTAGATAATGTTAGAACAAAGATAAAGAACTTTGCTTCGACAATAGGATTTAGGGAATTAAAAGTAGTCATTCTTGATGAGGCGGATTTCCTAACACCAAACGCTCAAGCAGCTCTTCGTAATCTTATGGAAACATTTTCAAAACATTGTCGGTTCATACTGACTTGTAATTATGTAGAGAGAATAATAGACCCCATTCAATCAAGATGTCAACCATACAAAATCATTCCACCATCAAGAAAAGAAGTAGCAATTCATTTGAGAAATATTCTCGATGAAGAAGATGTTATGTATAAACTTGATGACTTGGCGATGATTGTGAATGCTGGTTATCCTGATATTCGTAGAGTTATCAATTCAGCGCAAAGACAAATCGTTGATGGTAAATTGAAAATAGATGTAGGTTCAGTAATTCAGAATGATTATAAAATACAGTTGTTAGGTATGTTATCAGGTGGAGAACAACCCAAAGTAATCAGAAAGTTTCTCGCTGATAATTCAGTTAACGATTATTCAGAATTGTATAAGTTACTTTATGATAACCTTGAAGAATATTCGAATGGTAAAGATGCTGAATGTATATTAGCAATTGCAGAAGGACAATATCAAGAGGTAAATGTTGTAGATAAAGAAATAACATTTATGGCGACAATAATTAAATTATTAAGGGTAATTAAATGAAAGCTTTTAGAGTAGTGAACAAGTCAATACCATTTATGGATAATTTTGGCGAAAGAAAATATAATGAAATAATAGTTACATTATATCAACCACCATATGAAGATGAAAATGTTTTGAATAAAACAGGTTGGAAACAAAAAGATGTAACAATAACAGATATAACAATGGAGATACGAGATGGCAACGGTTAAAGGTAATTTCGGAGGCGGAACACACCAGACAGAAATAGATTTTTCAAAAACAAATGAAATAAAATGTGAAGTATGTATGAATGATACATTTGAACAAACTTTATTATTAAGAAAATTATCAGCATTGGTTTCACCGACGGGTGAAGAAACCATAATTCCTATGGCTGTATTTGCTTGTAAGAAATGTGGTCATGTTAATAGTGATTTCAGACAAAGTGAATTAGATATATAAATGCCAATATACACCTTTAAATGTCCAAAATGTAATAAAGTAAAAGAGGTATTACAGAAGATGGATGATTCACCACCTGTATGTGTAGATTGTAGCATAGTTCTACCGAGATATACAATTGAAATGGAACGGCAGTTTACAGGTAGTGGCGGTTTCAAACTTAAAGGTGGTGGTTGGTTTAAAGATGGTTACACAAAATTGGAGAAACCTAAATGACGATTATAGATTGGATGAACCAGTTATTGGTTCACAAGAAATCGTGGAACACATTTTCAGAAACAGACCAAAAGAAGTTTAGTCCATTTATCATAAACAGATGGTTATCAATGGATGATGATTTTATAGAAATAGTAGATTTTTTTCAACAATATTCAATTGGATTATTAGAACCAAGAGAAGTGTATAAATGGTATTGCGATGTATTACCAAAAGGTAAACGATATAATAAATACATCAAAGGTCGTAAAGATAAGAAATACGATGAATTATTAGTTTCTACAATGGTTAAACATTTTGAATGTAGTAACAAACAAGCATCTGAATATCTTGGATTGATAGATAAACAAGAATTAAAAGAAATACTAAAAATGTATGGTACAGATGAGAAGAAGATAAAGAAGGTATTAAAATGAGTGAAAAAGTAATAAAAGATAAACCAACAAAAGAAGAATATAAACTCGAAGATTTTGGTGAAATCATAGCAAGACACGATGATGGAACACCATTTATGGCTTTCAAAGATAATAAAAATCATCAGACAGTTAATGTGGTAACATCAATGGAACAAGAATGGCCAGAGATGACAAAAGAGTTTAAAAGATTACAACGAGAACAGTATGAATTATTTTGTCGTAAGCAACATGATTATGGTCCAGGAAATATATCAGTTGGAACACAGTTACATACAGAAGAAGATATTAAGTTATCACTCACAGGATTATGGTTCAGAATTAATGATAAGATACAAAGAGTTAAAACTTTATTGATGGGAAATAAGAAAGCAGCTGTAAACGATGAGCCAATCGAAGATGCTTTTCTTGATATGTCTAACTATGGTATTATGGCAACAATCGTAAAGAATGGAAAATGGGGAAAATAGATAAATCCAAAATAACAATTCGTGAAATACCGAAAAAGATAGCCAAGAATATGATTGTAAAAAATCATTATAGCCACAAGTGGACATCTTGTAGATATGCACTTGGTATCTTTTATGAGACAGATAACGAACATCAGTTCTTTGATGAAACAGAAGAGAAATTAGCTGGTGTGGCTATCTATGGTTATCCTGTTGGTAGGAGTGCTCCTAAATCTATTTCACCTGAATTAAAAGAAGAAGAGGTTTTGGAGTTAACAAGGTTGTTTATATTTGATGAGTATGGAAAGAATACGGAAAGTGTGGTATTATCAAAAACATTCAACTGGTTAAAACAAAATGCATCAGAGATAAAGGTGTTGGTTTCATATTCAGACCCAGAACAAGGTCATTTGGGAATTATCTATCAAGCAACAAATTGGATTTATCAAGGTAATAATATTAGATTGATGCCAAATCATGCATTACGATTGACAGAAAGTGGTGATTGGATGCATTCTAGAAATGTAAATACTAAATATGGTTCGTGTAATCTCGAACATTTGAAAAAGAAGATAGGTCATACATTTTGGAGAAAAGAAGAACCTGAAAAACATAGATATTTATATCTGTTGTGTGGGAAGAAGGATAAGAGAAAGATAATGAATACTTTAATTCATCCACAAAAACCATATCCAAAAGACCCATATCAGTTTTACCCAGAAATACAAAAAATTGAAGTAGAAAATAATAAACAAGGATTTTATGAATAGAATAAGTTATTCCCAGTTATCTATGTTTTCGGAATGTCCAAAGAGGTGGAAACTGAACTATATAGAAGATAAAAGAATATCAGAACCGAGTATTTATTTGTTGTTCGGAACAGCAATGCACGAAGTCATACAAAAGTATCTTAATGTTATGTATGAGTTTACAGTTAAGAGAGCTAATCAACTCAATTTAGAACGAACACTACAAGAGAAGATGGTTGAAGTATTCAATAAAGATAAAGAAACATATGGAAAAGACCCCTGTACGAAAGAAGAATTACAAGAGTTCTTTCAAGATGGTTGTGATATACTTGATTTCTTTAAGAAAAGACGAGGTGAGTATTTTAGTAAAAAAGGATATGAATTAATCGGCTGTGAAGTTCCAGTAGAGATGGACTTACAGAAAAACTTAAAGTGGGTTGGGTATCTTGATATTGTGATGTTAGATACAATTAGAAATGTGATTAAAATCTATGACATAAAAACATCAACAATGGGTTGGAACAAATGGGCAAAGGCCGATGAGAATAAAACACAACAGTTATTGTTATACAAACAATTTTATTCAAAACAATATAATCATCCTATTGAACAGATTGAAGTTGAGTATTTCATAGTTAAACGAAAATTATATGAGAATGTAGATTGGCCACAAAAAAGAGTTCAAAAGTTTTCACCTGCAAGTGGAACTGTATCAATGAATAAGGTAGCGAGAAAACTTTCAAAGTTTATTGATGAGGGTTTTAATGATGATGGTACACATACAACAGATAACTTACTACCAACACCTTGCAAGAAATCTTGTATGTTCTGTGAATTTAATGAAACAGAATTTTGTGATGTTGGCGTCCATAAATGGAAGAAGAAATAAAATGAAATACTATTCTTTAAGAATAAAATTAGATGACATTATAATAAATGAAGATTTTGAAAAAAAAGTCTTGGAAAATATAAGATATTGTCGTAAATTAGTAGGTAAACAATTTAGAGTAATTTTTTGGAACGAAAATTTAACAGGAACTCAATGTAAAGAATTTGTTGAACGAAATGAACATTTATTATTTGAAATCCACACACAGATAACAAAAAGATTTCAAGCTGTTTGGTATCTTATCACAAGTAATGGCGATAAATCAAGATGGAGATACAAATCAGATGGTGATATTTTAGATGGGATATCATCATATATAAAATTGATTAAACATATGAAAGGTAGAAACAGGTGAAAGTAGGTATCGTAGGTGCTCGAATATACGAGAACAAAAAACGAATTAAAGATTTCATATTCAAATTGAAACAAAAATATGGTGATGATACAATTATAGTAAGTGGTGGATGTAAAAATGGAGCTGATAAATATGCTAAGAAATATGCATTGGAATTGGGAGTTCAATATGAAGAATATCCACCATTCCACGAAGTTCATAATTTATACTGTGTATTACCTGAAAGTTGTTATGGAATACCATATAAAGTTACAAATTATTTTGCAAGAAACAAATTGATTGCAAAAAATTCAGATTATATTGTAGCATTCATTCCCGAAGGACATGTTTCAAATGGGACAAATAATACATTAAAATATGCAGAAAAATTTGGTAAAAAAACAATAATAATTCATTAGTTTTCTTATTTTGTATATATTTATATATACGAATATATAATAAAGTAGGAGAATGGTTATGGACAATTCCAAATTAACTTCGGTAAAATTGTTACAGAGTTTATATGAGAGATTTAAATTAGCAACAATCAATACCAGAATGACATTACAAAAATTAACAAACAGGTCAATCGATTTGTATTTAACAGATGATGATTTTAGAGATAAGATAGAAACACACGATAATTTAACCGTTAGTGGTAGTAATCACTTATAAGATAAGGAACAAATAAATGTCAAAGAAAAAGATATTATTGATGTCAGATGACCTGAGAATGCACTCTGGTGTAGCTTGTGTATCAAAGGATGTTGTTCTTGGAACTATAAAAGAATATGATTGGGTTCAAATAGGTGGAGCAGTAAAACATCCTGAAGAAGGTAAAATAGTTGATATGTCAGAAGCTGTCAAAAACGAAGAAGGTGTTTCTGATGCATATTTAAAAGTTTATCCAGTTAGTGGTTATGGTAATCCTGATATATTAAGGCAAGTATTAGATATAGAAAAACCAGATGCCATTTTACATTTCACAGACCCACGATTTTGGGTTTGGTTTTATAATATGGAACATGAAATCAGACAGAACATACCTATATTTTATTATAATATTTGGGATGATTTGCCAGATCCATTATATAACACAAATTTCTATCGTAGTTCAGATTTGTTGATGGGGATATCAAAACAAACTTATGGTATAAACAAACGGATACTTTCTAAATATGATTACGAAGATTGGCAAACTCAGTATGTTCCACATGGTATAAATTCAAGAAGGATATTTAAGATTGAAGACAAAGGTGATACAAAATTTAAAAAGTTTGAAGAACAATATGGTTTGAATAAATACAAATTTAAAGTGTTATATCTGAATAGAAATATAAGACGAAAACAACCAGGTGATTTTGTATTAGCGTTCAAACATTTTGTAGATGGACTTACAGAAGAACAACAAAAAGAATGTTGTTTAGTATTTCATACACAACCATCTGACGAAAATGGAACTGACTTGAAAGCTGTTTGTCGAACATTGATGCCAGATTATAATGTCATATTTACTTATGATAATGGTGGACCAATGAATGATGAACAAATGAATTATCTTTATAATTCAATTGATGTTTATATGAATCTCGCATCAAACGAAGGATTTGGTTTAGGTAGTTGTGAAGCACTTACAACAGGAACACCGATTGTGGTAACTGTTACTGGTGGATTACAAGACCAATGTGGTTTCAAGAAAGAAGATGGTTCTCGTCTTACAGCTGAAGATTATGTTGAGTTGGGTTCTAATCACAGAGGTGAACATAAAGAACATGGAGAATGGGTTCATCCAGTATTTCCATCTAATATAAGTTTACAAGGTTCACCAATGACACCATATATTTTTGATGATAGAGTTCAATATGAAGATGCGGGTGAAGCTCTTCGTAAGTGGTATGATATGGGTACTGAGGAAAGAGAACGGTGTGGTGAAGTAGGAAGACAATTTGTTAAAGACAAAAATATTGGAATGGATGCAGATGAAATGGCTAATGGATTTATTAAAGCAATGAACACGGCATTTGAAAAGTGGAAACTAAGAGAACAATATACTTTGGAGGCTGTATAATGAATAAGAAATTGATGTTAATATGTGCACCAGTATCAAGTCGTAGTGGATATGGAGCTCACGCGAGAGATTTAGTTTGGTCATTCATTCAACACGATAAATATGATATAAAGATTTTAGATGTTCGTTGGGGTGATACACCGAAGAATGCATTAAATAAAGATAACACAAATGACAAAAAGATTTTAGAGTGTATTTTACCCGAACCCAATTTAGACAGACAGCCAGATATCTATGTAGACATCCGTATTCCAAATGAATTTGAAACATATGGTAAATTTAACATTGGGATAACCGCTGGTATTGAAACTAATGCGGTATCTGGAAAATGGTTAGAAGGTTGTAACAAAATGGATTTAGTTATAGTTCCATCAGAACATTCAAAGATGGGATTTGTGAGAACAGTATATGATGCTGTTCAGAATGCTCCAGATGGTTCACAACAAAAAGTTGGTGAACTTAAATTAGAAAAACCGATAGAGGTTTTATTTGAAGGAGCAGATGAAGAAATATATAAACCATTAGACAAGGATGAAATAGATTCAGATTTCTTTGATATGTTAAATGACAAAGTTCCAGAAAAATCAGCATTTTTATTTGTAGGTCAATGGACTAAAGGTGGTTATGGTGAAGATAGAAAAGATATTGGTAGAATGATAAAAGTATTTTATGAGAGTTTTGCTAACAAGAAGAAACAACCGGCATTGATACTCAAAACAAGTGGAGCTACATTTTCTATAATGGATAGAGAAGATACATTAAGTAAAATTAAAGATGTCAAAGCACAATTTCCATCTGATTGGGTATTACCAAATGTATATCTTCTTCATGGAAATCTATCAGCTGAAGAAATGAATTTCTTATACAATCATCCAAAAGTGAAATCTATGATTTCATTCACACACGGAGAAGGATTTGGGAGACCGTTGTTAGAAGCTACAATGACAGGACTTTCGGTTATAGCTTCTAATTGGTCAGGACAACTTGATTTTTTAGATACTGAAAAATCCTTATTACTTTCAGGTGAATTACAACAAGTTCCACAATCAGCTGTTTGGAAAGATATAGTTATACCAGAAAGTCAATGGTTTACAGTAGATGAAGTAATTGCATATAAAGCATTGAATTATGCATTTGATAATTCATATGATATAAAACGGAAAGCAAAATCACTTATGAGAATAAACAGAGAAAAGTATAAGTTGAGTGATATGATTGAAAAACTTGATAAGGTTATGGAACAATATACATCACAATTGTCAACACAGGTAGGATTAAAACTACCTAAGTTAAAAAAGGTTGACAAATCAGAATTACCAAAGATTAAATTACCAAAGTTAAAAAAAGTTACGGAGGAGGTTTAAATGCAGATAGTCAGTAATTGTCCTTTATGTGAACAACATTCATTACATATTATTGGTCAAGAAGAAGCACAAATGTTACAATGTCTTCATTGTGGGTATGTAAGTACAACAAAGTTTATTGGTAAGAAAGAAGATAATGAAGAATATCAAAACCTCACAGAAGATATGAAAAATTGGTCAAAAGAATTTAATGGTAGAATTTGGATACCAACAATGATGACTTTACCAATAGGAATGTTATATCCATTTGATGTAGAAGAAGTTGTCGCTGATGGTACTAGAAGAACTGTTATGAAATGGGCATTCGCTGAAATGGTTAACATACCAGAAGAAGAACAAAAGAATTATCCTATTCCAGGTGATACAGAACAGTATTATGAAACAATGTATGATGTTGACAACGCCAAACAATACGATGAGTTCTTTGAAGGTATGTTGGAATTAAATAACAGAATGAAAGAAGAAGCTGAACAACAAAATCAACCAACAAATTTAAAACTTCCAAAGTTGAAAAAGGTTGACTAAAGATGCCAAGGAGAATAACTCATAGTAGAAATATTTTTTTAAGAGATGTTGGTGGTAGAAAATATATTCCAGGTGATATCATTCAATTTATTTACAGAAGTGAAGACATTTATGATAGAGTACCAAATGTTTTCGTATTAAAACGAGATGATAAAAATAAAATAATTCTTGGTATAAATATAAATTATCTTTCAGAGTATGAAATTAGTAGATTATTAAAAGAAATAAATTTCAAAAAAATGAAATATTGGAATTTATATAAAGATTCATATAGGACATATTCAATTAAAAAAATGTCAACTATAAAAGTTGTTGAATACAAAACAAATAAAATGTTAGCAGAAGAACGAAAACAACAAAGGGAAAATAATGAATAATGATTTTAGCATTTCATATGCTATACTCACACATAACGAAACAGATTCATTACAACGGTTACTTGATTTTCTTATAAAACATAAAGATGAAAACGATGAAATAGTCATACTTGATGATTTTTCAGATGATGAAAAAACAAAGGGAATATTTGATACTTATGTTTCAATATATGATATAAAATTTGAACAACGACAATTATTAAAAGATTTTGCTAATCAGAAAAACTACTTGACTCGTATGTGTAATAATTCGTATATTATGAATATAGATGCAGATGAGTTGTTAACAAAGTTTTTTGTGAAAAATATTAAAACTGTGTTAGAAGCTAATCCAACAATTGATTTGTTTTATGTGCCACGAGTTAATACGGTAGATGGTATTGATCCGGGATATCATTTAAAACAATGGGGTTGGATTATGAATGATAAAGGTTGGATAAACTTTCCAGATTACCAAAGCAGGTTATACAGAAAACGACCAAACATCTTATGGGAAAAACCAGTTCACGAAACAATAGTTGGTTATAAAGAATATACTTATCTACCAGCAGAAAAAGGATGGGCGATGATTCACGATAAAGAAATTGATAAACAAGAAAAACAGAATGAGTTTTATAGTCAAATATGATTAAAATAAAATTGTTAGAGCACCACATCCATAGAAATGAAACAACATTTCGACCATTTGTTTTTGCTCAAAATTATTTGAGAGATATAGGAATAGAATTTACAGATTCGGGTGACTATGATTATGCTTGGGTTGGGCAGGCTAGTATAATAGATAAGAAGAAATCACTTAAAGAATCAGTTGATAAGGGATTGGAATTTATATCAGAGATTACAGGTGATTATATGATTGTGGATGGTCAAGATTCTACATCTTTAATTGGAACTATTGATGTATTTAGAGAATCAAATGCTAAACTATTTCTTAAAAATTCATATTTAAAAGATTTTAATTTATATAAGAAAGGTTGGGCCAATGGTAGAATGTATTGGGGAGAAGGTGATTATTCAGTTCCTGATATAGATGAATTAAAACCTAAAATGAAATTAACTGGTTGTAATTGGTTACATACCATTCAACCAAGTTGGCAAGACTATTCACAAGAA
>Ga0080013_1001252_pt1 | contig 34264 bp, 57 predicted proteins | sample ETNvirenome_6_85_FD_69236 | JGI IMG/M metagenome (GOLD analysis project Ga0080013, IMG submission 69236) | Marine viral communities from the Pacific Ocean - ETNP_6_85 (SPADES assembly) (version 2) | ecosystem: Environmental > Aquatic > Marine > Oceanic | place: Pacific Ocean | collected 2013-06-19
GCTTTTAAGCAGAGCAGCATCGAGAGCGTCGAAAGAGGGGGTTGAAAGGGCGATAGTATTATTTGGTGTGGTAGTCATGGATTATTGGCCTCGAAAGGTGAAAATGGATGAGTGGGTGATAGCTGATTGGGGGTTGGTGAAAAGTAAGTTAGAAAGTAGAATCGAGAGGGGGGCCAAGTCACAATCGCCGAACGGAGGCTGCGGCCCTTATATGAATGTCATCGGCGGTGAATCCTCCAAAGCGAGGGGTGAAAGGTGATTATCGAGCGGGCTGAACGTCGTATCCATTCTGCTGCAAAATAGAGATTGCAAGCACCAAATCGATGTCATCGATATGGTCGGGTCGAAGCCGGTTATTCCATTGGAGGCCCGACGCGAGGACGCGAAGGTTCCAAGACTCCAAAGGCACCGGGGAAACCTCACCTTTGGGGTTGGTGACAATATACATAGAAGAAACTCCATAATCGCGCAAGCGAACGCGGCGCGAAGGGTAAGGGAAAAAAGTGGTGAAGTGCTCGCTTTCATACATATATTATACTCGTTTTTAGCCACTTTGTCTATACCTTTATTGTCAAGTAAATGTCAAGGGCGAAACCCTGGGTTGTAACTTGCCTATCATTGACGCTGTAAACATTTTTCTTTTGTTGTTGTCGAAGTTTTGAAATAGCGCGGGGCGAACCATCATTTTATCCCATTCTCCACTGCGGACCTGCATTTATCGCCGCCTTGCTTATAAAGGAGGAAGAACCGGGACTTTGGTTGCGGGGGTTCCCAAAACACTCCTTCATGAAGATAACCACCGTCAAAACTGCCTTATCTGAAAAGCCTACGATTATGTGCCTTTGAAGCTCGAAAATGGACGGCTCAAACATTTGCCTCTGATTCGATGAAGAGTAAAAGGTCCATTTGCTAATTATATCGCCGACTTTCAAGGTGTCGGCATTTATTCGAGGCTCTTTCTCCATTACCACCCATCTCTCCAATAACCGGCTTTCAAAGAGCTAAATGAGAGAAAAGCCTGCTCACCCGGTCCCTCGGTGGTACCCTTTCGCCTCCAACGCAAATATAAAACGGAGGTTTTAACTCCGTTATTGAGCTTCTCGATGATTATGTGCCTTGAAAACTCCACAAACCCGCACCCGGTTCCCAAGGTTTCACGCGGCGTTAGTCTCGCCCATTGGCTAATTATATCCCCGACTTTCAAGGTGTCGGTGTTTAATGCACTTTCAAGCTCCATTTTGAGCCTCTGTTGTAAAAAATTTGGCGAATAAAAAAATCGGCGAACAAACTCACCTTTCAAAGGGGGGCACCGGTTTGCCGGTTTCATCCTGCACAATCACATACCCACACGAGGGGCCGACAGAGTGGCCTTTGAATCGGCGGCTGTCCATTTGGGTGGTTTTTCCTACCATTTCGGGGTGCGCTGGATAATGAATCCAGATTACTTCGACTTGAGGGGAAAAGCTAGGTTTAGACTGCCATACACGCGAAACGATAGCTAGTCGAAAAGTCTTAGCCCCTACGTTCTTTACTAATTGTCCGCGTTTAAGCTCCATTATGCTTCAATTCCCATCGCCGCTCTTTGAAACCCCGGTATGTAACTACGTTTCCAACCTCTTCAGGCCATGATTGGTCGAAAGTGATGTATATATCAACATTATCGGCCATCCCATCGTGAAACTGGCTCTTTGTTTGCCAGTGACGCACGATAATGCCCTCGCAATCTACTTTTTCGTCAGGCTTGTGGTTCAACCTACTGGATATAAGGCTTCCAACCTTGAATTTCGTCATTTTGTTGCCTCGGCACCTGCTGAAAAGGCAGCATGTATCAGGGCTTTCGTCTCATCTTCGAGTCCAGACTTTTCCAGAACGAACAATAAGCCGCATACAACCAGCACAATTATGATTAGCCGTCCCATTATTTCACAAGCCTCCATCGTGCACCGCTCGAAATAGCAGTTTCCAAGTCGTAAATCTGCATTTGCCAAATGCCAGCCGTTGAGCTTTCATCTATCTTTGACATCAATATTATAGCTCGAAACAGCCTTTTCGTCACTTCGTAAACCGCGCACCTGAAAACTTCCTCCCCTTTACCAGTATCTAAGGCGATAATATCGCCTTTTCTCAGATTATCGGCTTGGAAACTTACTTTTTTTGACATTCCTAACACAAAAGTCTCCATTTATCAGCATCTATCTCGATTTTCGCGAAGGACAAAAGTTTACCTGTCCATCCGCGCCCTAAAGCGTCAAGTAATACAATAACGCGCACGAGGTCAGGGGCCGCATCGACGATTAACAACCTTTGAACCTCCTCATTCAAGCCCTCGGAGCCATAGCGGGACATCGTGATAGCGTCTCCCGCCTTTAATTGTTCAGTTTTGAAGGGGATATTAGTCATCGATTGCAATCACTCGCTCATTAGTCTGGAAGTAAGGGCGTTCTGCGCAAGCCTTGGTAGTCATCCACATACGCTGACAGTTGCTGGAAACCGGCTTTGGAGCCTCCATATCGGTTAGTACGATATGACCATCAAATTTATTCTCATTTACCCACTTTGTAGGCGCGTTAAAGCAGGTTCCTCCATGCATATAGCGCGTTTTCTCGTGACGTTCGCCTTTCTTCCAGACGTGGACGTGAGCCTCTGAAACCTCGGTGTCGAAGGGTACAATCGTGAAGTCAGCGATTTGTGATAACTTCTCAAGCTCGGAATAGAAGGCTGTAAGCATACTATCGGAGACACTTCCCGATTGGTCAATACTAACCGCTATTTTCGCCTGTCGCTTAGCTTTGCGACCGGGGTGAATATAGGCATAACGCCGGTTCAACCTCTTGATTGTCGAAGTCCTATCAGCTCGCTGGCTAGCCTTGACGAATGAACGCAGGACGGCGCGCCAGTTGACTTTTGGAGTTATAACCTCTTTTATCGTCCGACGCATACCGGCGGACACAGAACCGAACCCTTTGGATTGGGCCTCGACAAAAGCCTCTTTGATACTCTCCTTTAGACGTTCTTCGGCGATTTTGCGTCTTTCATCTGTACCATCGGAGTCACCCCAATCTGAATGGTCGTCGAAGCCATTTCCATTGGAAGAACCTGGCTTTTCGTCGCCTTGACCCTCTCCCTCGCCCTGTCCCTCGCCGGAACCAGAGGAAGAACCTTCACTATCGCCTTCGTCGCCCTGGCCTTCGCCTTGGTCACCTTGCGCGCCCTCATCCTCTGGATTGTCGGGTAACAAAGTCATATATTCTTCAGCCGAAAGGTGTGGTTGAAGGTCCACAAACGGGCCAACGGTTGGGATACAGGCCATATCAACCGGCAAAAGGGAACTTTCGACGGCGCAGCCGGTTGAAGTATCGGCATCGCGTGTAAATACAGTTAGCTCGCTATTTATCGCGAGGTCCGTGGCAATATTCCATTTCTTCGTCATCTTCCCACCGGGTAGGCGAGAGGTGACGTGCAAAAGCATGATATGATAAAATTCATGCAATAGTACGCCTTTAACGTACTTTATATCCTGATCCAGCATCTTCGCCATGAAGTCTGGGTTATACATCAGTTCAAACCGGCATTTATCGTCATTGAAGCGAACGCCAGCGGTAGGAACCGACTTAGAAAGTACCTTTTCCATCTTTCGCGATAACGCGGAGAAAAAAGGCTCATCGCGGAGCAAGTCAACGATGTGATTATTGAGGTCAAAAGCTGGTAATTGCTTTTCGGGTGAGGCGATAGTCATAAGTAAACTCCAATTTATACATATATTATACACCCTGACGGCGTATAAGTCAATGAAAAAGTTGTAAAGAAAATGTCAAGGGTGAAAAGGGTGGTTGCAAGGGAGGATAACCAATTCCCCCCTTGCAACCGGAGCTATCACACTCGAAAATTATTTGCCTCCAAGCAGCTTAATGAACGCCTCGACTTTTCCCTGCTTTGCAAGCTCTCTATGGAAGTTTGAGCCATTATCGGCGGAAATCTGATTATTCGCCTTGGTTAGCGTAGTAAACAGTTTCATCCTCGCCTCTGCTGGAAGTGAGTCAAAGTACAGGACCAAATTGGTCATCTTGGACTCTTCCATTTTGGCGTTGAAAACTCCACTTGCATCCATTTTCTCAATGAGAGCAACGTGGTCAACCAAGCCGAAATCGGAGGTTTTATCTATCTTACCGTGAACTAGGATATCGTCAACCGTAACCTGTCGCTCATAGTTTTCAACGAAGTCACGAAGCGAAACCGCAGCTTCAAAGCCGACAAATCCGTGGGACAGGTTGAAAAGCAAGCCCAAATCAGGGTTTTCGTCGTCTAACATACCCACTTTAGCAAGGGTATTGCTTAGACGGTGCCATGAACGGCGTGAAGGGTGAACTATTCCCGGTTCAAACTCGCCTTTATGCTCCAAGTGGTCATGGTTTTGGTTGATAAAGTCCCAAATAAGGCTATGAACCTCGCCTTTGCCCCAGTTGAGCCAATCTTCGACGCTAGGTTCAACGTCAAAGCACACCCATCGGTCAAGCTCGGCAGGGTCCATGTCGGCAACTTGGTATTGTGCAGCATGAAGGCCGCCATTTACCGCACCAAATATAACAGTACCGGGGTGAAGTTTCCAGCCGTTGATTTGACGGCTATCGCCAAGTTGGAAAAACCCCTGTCGAACCTCACTAGTTGCGCGGTCAATCTCATCGAGAAAGAGCACAACGGGTTCAGTACAGGCTTTGATGAGCCAAGTGAAAGGGGTGAGAGAAGCGGCGTTTTCGCCGTTTACACTAACCTGACGGGGCGATGGAAGGCCGAGCAAGTCACCCTCTGTCATTTGAGAGGCGCGTTGCTCAACAACGGGTAACGGGGTTTCTCCCTTCTTAATCGGGCGCGTGATACCCGCCTTCTTATCGAAGGTTAAGCCGTGGGCGGTCTGATATGCAACCCACGATTTACCGATACCGTGGCGTCCACGGATAAGGACAGAATAAAGGTTACTTTCGTCGCCTGAAAGAAGGGTCGGAATCATTGATTTAAGGTTTGCAAAGGTGATAGCTACGGACATGTGATAGGCTCCAGAATTTTAGGGGAAGGGTTCAAGTTATGTATATATTATACACGTTATTTTAGGCTAGGTCAAGAGAAAAGTTGTCAAGAGAATGTCAAGAGATTATTCATCCATATAAGTCAACCAATCCTCTTGGAAATCGTCATCGGATTCAATATAATTAATCTCCAATGAATTGGTCACGAACGACACAAGATCATCCATTGTGAAAGTCTCGACTACCTCACGGGCAAGTCGTTCGCGGTTATTTCGGTTATTTTCTGTATCGGTTGTCATTGAGTTCTCCGTGTTTTGTATATACATTATACACGTTATTTTAGGCTAGGTCAAGAGAAAAGTTGTCAAGAGAATGTCAAGAGACGAAAAGGGACTACAAAGGCCCATTATAGGACTTGAGCTTTTTATAGGCTTTCTTCCAATACTTTAAGTCTCCGCCGAGAAGCCACTTTGTAGGGGGTTCATTCGTCGGCACAGGACACTCAACGTCACAAAAATAAGTCATTTTATCATCGGCGCGCCAGTGTGAACCGCTAATCCATTGTCGGGCTACATCCTCACCCATTAGCAACGTGACTATCTCTGCATCCCAAATCCAGCCCGGTTCGTTATTGTACCGAGAATCCAGTTCACATAAGGGTTTTGAAGTCCATGGCGCATTTTTGTCGAAATATGTATAATTGCGGTTGAAGTGTGCGATGTTATCCCAGTTTATAAGGGTAATAACGTGGGGGACGCGATAGCGGGCCGAAAGATAGTCCTCCATATCAACGCGCTGCATAAATCTATCAGTCGATAAGATAGCTCCAATGCCAACTCCGTGGGCCTTCATCCGTTCATATACCGCGTTGCGATACTCGGCGTTCTTCGCCTGACTTTTAAGAATATTGGCGCGGAGTTCGGGACAAGTTGCGCGGTTGTGGCCTTTCTCGCTACAATATGAACACATGCGGTCTTTAGCCCCTGCGGTTCTTTTGGCTTTCTTCGCGTCATATGCCTGGACATAATAATTATCTTCACCCTCGGTGCGCCGTAGTTCTTCAATTTTCGAAGCGTGTTTTGGGCAAGATGAGCGATTGTGGCCAGATTGGAAACAATACGAGCATCTAACTGTTCTTTTGTAACTTGATTGTGAATATGCCATGTGATAGACTCCAGAATTTTAGGTTGGTGGTTGGCTCAATTTCTATATACATTATACACCCTGAAGAGGGTCAGGTCAAGAGAAAAGTTGTCAAGAGAATGTCAAGAGGTTTACTTTCATTTTCTGTTCTCCAATAAGTAGGTTTCCAAGTAGTATTTCAAGAGTTTCGCGCCCTGAAAGGAGGCGACCCATCCAGTTTGCTCGAATTGCTGGCTTCCTATCTGCATAAATTTGTTGATTGCGCCCTTGTTCGTGTCGCCCCCTCGATAATGGAGATAGAAAGTCCTTTATGCACCGCATCCACGATAAGCAACCTTCAACCCTTAGAATCGGGAGCCAGCCCTATACAGCAACGGGCTGGAATGTTTTATTTCTGGTTTTAACCTCGAAATACTACTTGGAACCTTTCTTATCCTTTATGGCGTTTCAGCCAGCGTTCTTCAACGCGGTAAGTTTTATCGGACCCGAAAGGGAGGATAGTATAGGGTCTACCTCCTTTTGCAGCCGATGAGATATCGCCCTCATTGGTTACGACAAGGGCAATAGTCCCTTTCAACCTGTGATGTGGGCATTGTTGAGATTTGCGAACCTGCACTAATGAACCCGCGCTGTACGCTGGCGGCATATTATAGGTTGTAATTACCTTTTGGACGAATTTGTTTTCGACCATCTTGCGGTATAGCTTTTCGGATGGAATATAAGTTATATCCTCGATAATCTTCGCGGCGACCTCTCCAAAGTATGGAGGGTTTTTGAGGTAGTATTTCGCCGCAATCTGGAGTTTCGCGGCCATATCTTCATTCCATGCGTCATTCCAGTCTTTTCGAGCGGCGATAACTTCTGGGTCAAAACGGGCTTCCATCCTCTCAAATGCCGACCACTGCTTAGTGGTCAGGCTTCCCCACTTTTTGCAGTTACCAAGTAGACTTTCGGCGAACGAACGTGTTGACTCGTTCAAATTGGGGTTTGTAAGTAGTTTTTCGATTCGGGTTTGGTGAGCGGTCAAGATGTAACTCCTATTAAAGATACATATATTATACACGTTATTTTAGGCCGTGTCAATAAAAAAGTTGTCAAGAGAATGTCAAGAGATTTATTTTCCCCCGAACCATCCGAGTGTTCTATTGAAAGACGGGTTTAGTATTACCTTTTCGTCGCCGGGAACCGGGTTCCACACCCAAAACCGGCGTTTCTTCGTACCTATCTGATGAAGACCGTGAGGGGCTGGACCTGCCAGGCCGTTGCGCCGAGATTGGCCCCTAGAAGGGAACAGACCGGCCTCTACAGCCATCGTAGCGAGGTCATCATGGTCTACCACCAAAATCTCTTCATGGGCCTCTAAGGGGCCGAATACGAGGTCAATATCGCGCTGGGCGACGGTGTGATTTTCTCGCTGGACTACAAAATGTTTCAAGGTGTGACTCCATTAAAAGATACATACATTATACACCCTGGAGAGGGCTAGGTCAAGAGAAAAGTTGTCAAGAGAATGTCAAGGCGAATTAGTAAATTCAAAACTGCGGTTTATGATTTCAAAATTTGGAGTGTGATTATTGATTTCGACGATTGTTCCGTTTAGTCGGCTATTATAGGGCGCATAGATACAATGAATCAAGACCTTGTGGTAGTGACTATTAAATTCACTAGTTTTGAAGCCCACAATGATGCCTGTCACCTTGTTTGACTTGAACCGCACCATATCGCCCTTTCTAAGCCCCACGTTCGATTCTCCAGTTTGTTCCATGCCTTCTGGTTGGTGAGTTCATAAATCGCCAGTCAGCCTTTGAACAATCCCAGGTTTCAAGGGGCTTATAGCCAAATTCTTCAGCGCAATAATAAACACAAGTGACGAAATACATAGGATGAACCTCCAGAACCACAGCCCTGAATATATCTGCATCCTGAAAAGAGCAGCTACAAACCATGAAATCGCCGACTTTCGGAGCATCAAACACTGTGAAGCTCCCACACATTCTTTGTTTGCCAGCTTATAAAGCTACTTTTGAAGAACTCAAAGTTTTGACCGGGCTTTAGATATGATTTGTCTGAAGTATAAGAAACATAGGTTCTAACTACTTCTTCGAGAACTTCAACAATTATCCATTGTTGGCTCAGTTGCCCCTTTTTGTAAGAGGTTATCATATCTCCAGCTTTAACCTGGCCTATTTCAAATGTTTTCTCACACACTTTTGTTCTCCGCGATTATCTTATAATGGCGATTCATTTGTGACTCTGGTTCCCTAAAGCGACGGTGTAAATATTCTGGGTCTTTCGGCGAATGAATCATAAAATAAGTAATGAAATATGAGATTCCAAACTCGTTTTTCTCAATAACTATACTTCTTCCACCTTGACTGTCCTCAATGATTTGTCCTATTTCAAACTGCACTTAGAAGATCCTCTGACATGGTAATTGTTGCGTGTAAATCGCTGCGTTGTATTTGATTGTTAGGTGACTTGATACAATAAAGTGAATAATAGGGGCTGGGTGCCATCGTCAGGTTGGGATGAATATCCACAACAATAAACATCCAAGCCTCCTTTTCCAGTTCATACTTGACGATTTGTCCTGCTTCAAACTTCATTTTCGATTTTCCATAACTTATCCATAGGGTGTGTATCTTTTGGAGATAATAGCCATGTGTCCAGTGTTCCCGGTTCCCAGTAACTATTGCCTTCCTTCCCCATTTTTCCTGAATATACGCACCAAGCATCCACAAGGCGCGTCCAGTTTTCTTTATATTCACCCTCGTAAGGCTTACATGAAACAATTATCCATATAGAACCTGACGGGCCGTGACTTAGTAAGTTACCCGGTTTGAACTTCATAATGGTTAGAAGGGTGTATCTTCGTCTAACTGTTCCTGAATCCAATCAGGACACTCTTCGTCCATGTCGAGGGGCATAGGGTCGTATGAACCTCCGAAATCATACATTTCGCCATAAAATTCCTCGGATGAAATGATTGTAAGGTCGTCAATGGTTGGGTCGTTTGGGTTTAGCATTTAAGCTCCTTTGTTTTGAAATGAAAAATAGGGGGCGTGCTCGGCAACAGTCACCTTGGGGCTAGCGCATCAGCTCCCAGCAGGAATCCAACCTACTCCTCCCCCTATTTATAGTTATATTATACACGTTGCGAAATGGTTTGTCTAGTAAAAAGTTGTCAAGAGAATGTCAAGAGAGTATCTTCGTGTCCTAAAATCTCCTTCGCATACTTTTTTGCATCCCAACTAGTCTCGAAAATGATGGGATAACCAAAGTTATCACGAACAGACATACCGTTGCAATACAAAATCCATGATGTTTCTGATTGTTCTAGTAGGTAAAGCTCCGCGCCGTTTCGCCACTGGAAACTTGGGTTTGGAAGAGGATAACCCTGAAGTTCTTCGAGCATTGACATTATAAGAAATCCTTAATTGTCTGGGTAGATTCATAATCTTTTTGAAATTGGCTTCTATCTTCCTCACTATCGAATCGTCGGACGTTCACAGAACCACAGGAACCAGTTACACCAAAGTGTTTGGGTTCTGATTGATCACCACCCAGTTCCTCAACGCAGTCTGGACACTCGTTTATATAGCCTCCAACCAGCTTTTTCTGGCGTGAGTGTAAATCAAATTCAATTTCACAATGTTTACAAGTTTTAATCATGCTTTTCCTTTATCTAAATTCTCTATCGTTATCGATTTTCCACGATTCGTGGAGTTTGAGTTCTATGGTTTGCCCTACGTTTGGTGAATATACTTCGTCCCTAGTGCAAAATAGGGTCGCGGTGTTTGGTTTGTGGGGGTTGGCGCGGTTCCTCAATGAAACTACAATCCCCTCCATTTCCATTTCTTTATTTATAATATAGTCCCCCGGTTCGATATCTTTCATTTAGCACCCGTCCCAGTGCACAGTAACAGTTGTCGATTTATGAGTTCCCCACGGGTTGTCGTACCACTCTCCACAGTCGGCGCCGTTATCTGTGGGATATTCCGAGCACGCGCATAAAATAAGATAGTCCTCGCAGTCAGCAAGTTTGAATAAATCCTGATATAAATCTCTCAATTCATTGTTGCAATCATGATACCATTTGACGCTCTCTGTGTAAAAGAGCATGCCTGCTCCATTTCTCTCTTTGTATCCTCCAAACCAAAGATTGATTGTTTTTTTGGTTTTGTCCGAAAGAGACTTGTAAGCCTCATTTTTGATACAAAAGACAACGTCGCTTCTAATTCCCATGTGTGATAGTCCTGTGTTTAAGTTATGTATATATTATACACGCCGGCGCGTTGCTTGTCTAGTAAAAAGTTGTAAAGAAAATGTCAAGAGATTATTTTCCAATAAAAATTGTTCGTTGTCTCTTCTTCGGACTCGATAGTTGAAACGAGTATTTGCTGAAGTTCGCCCACACGATGTGGGCCTTCCGGCCAATTAGTAAACAAAACATAAGTTTCCAGCCATTCCTCATCCACAGATAAAATTAGGTGTCGGTCCATTTCTTCTTCTTTCTGGGGTGGGAACCTGCAACAATGTGATATGATTTGCCCCACCTTCATAATACTTTTAGGTCTATGGTTCTCTTTAGGTAGATTTCACCGATTGCGTAATCTGAATTGCCTGAAGCATAACAGGTGCATCGAATATAATTATCGCGATGAGCCGGATGAGAAGGGCGTTGAGGGTCATCGACAACGAAGAACCGAGGGCTACATTCTTCTTCTTCCGGGGTGCAACATGAACACCAGCTATCGAGGATTACATTGTCGCCCTTTTGAATTATCCAGTTTCTAAACAATTTGGTTTCTCCGTTTTCTGTACCTATATTATACACGTTTCGAGATGGCTTGTCTAGTAAAAAGTTGTAAAGAAAATGTCAAGGGATTTTTTCTCCCTCATTCATCCTTTAATTTCCCAGTAATAGAGAGGGTCAATACGCGATTGCTATTGGAAGAACAATTAAAGTATCTCGGAAAAAGCACAGCCTCTACATCAGGATTCTTTAAAATAATCGGGTCACCATTATCATCATTTCCGATATGGTTTCCGATGCCAAGAGAACTCTCGCCGTTATTATATTTATTGAGCCAACTAAGAATATTTCGCATGGTGTCACCGACTGTTGTGACCTTATCTGTGTTTTTGTCAGCCCTTACGATAATCCTAAATTTTTCTGGCCATTCAATTTCACCCTTTTTATATTTTCCAAACACAGTAGAGTACATGCTTGAGAACAACTGTTTAAATGAAGCTGTACTGCTATAGGTATGGATATATGTCTTGTCATCGGCTTCGAAGGCAACTCCATGCTCGCTAAAGATTTCTTTCTCAAGTTCACCGCGCGCTTTTTCGGATGATGGCCAGTCGTATTTCTGCTGAAATTCCTCCTTACTAAAAACCCTGTTGTAAATCTTGGTTACTTCTGTTTTCTGCGATCGCTCGTCTTTACTGTTTAAATAAAAGTCCTTATCCCTTTCTAGCAACATTTTTATGATGTTCTTGCGTGCACGTTCGGTTTCTTCGGCTGGTTTTTTACTTGACTTAGCAGTATCCAGCATTTCAATACAATTCTTTTCCAGCGCGAGGAGTGGATGCTCCAAATCTTTCGGCGTGAATTGTGGCAGAGAATTAAAGAATACGGATATTTGATAGTGAATGTCCCCATCTGTGTCTGTGGATACGTCATCATCAGTTTCCGCGTTGCTTTTTCGAGCAATACTGCCAAGAACGGCCTCCATCATTTGGGAGGTAATTACGCAACCCTCTTTTGGTACAAGTAACAATAGTGGGCCGAAAGGATTATTTGAGTTAGCTTTGCCGTGTGCCCTGTGGTTTCCGGCTCCAGTGTATGCCTTGTCCCATTCGGGATGTGCCACGGCTACCGGGGGCTTGTGTACGGGCGTACCATTATTAAAGGTATTGGTAAGGCCGTCAACTTTTTGCTTATTGAGGGCATATTGACGACATTGGGCCTTTTTTGTTCGTTCATCGGGTTCTAGCTGCAAGCCTTTCGAATAATCAAAATTCGGGTAATAAACCAACTCTATACCGTGAAGTGCCAATTTTTGAGCCTCACGAATAATCTTTTTGTAACGCTCGTCATTTTCAAATTTGGGATGTTTTTGCTTGAGCATACTTCTTGCATCTGGTGTTACTACCCCTTTTTCATCAGACAGCCACGGCAGTTGGACCTCCCTGTTCTTGGATGGGTCATCAAAATAAATTGTCTCCTTTTCAGTAAGAATGTTTAAATCATCTTCAAGCATGTAATCTCCTCTTTTGTATGTTTACATTATAGCATGGCGGCAGTATGCCGTCAAGAACTAAATTGTCAAGTAAATTGTTAAGTGTTTTTTGTTAAGGTTTCAGGGTGTTTATTAAGGAAAACAATAAAATCATTTAGTGCATCCTCGATTTCTTTTTTGTAAAACAAAGTGGCGCGATGATTCGCTCTCCTCTTCTCTTCCTTTAGAAGCTGGAGGATGAGCCTTTGCGTGTCATATTGCATAGGTTACGCCGTATGCTGTGAAGTAGTCAATGCAGTATTCATCAGTTATGTAGCCTCGAATGGCCGTCTTCGTTCGTGTCTCGGGCTGCTTCCACGTTGCTGCTCGAAAAATCGCACCGTCTCTTCGTCGGATGAAGCCATAGACGGTTGCCGAGTTTCCACCGAAATCATTTTGATTTTCGAGGATCAACTTGTGATACACTCGGCCCTTCTGAACAGTTAATTTGGGAGGGGCCAACTCGGATAGAAAAGATTTGCCGACTATCTGCCTGCTGGGGTTGTGTCTCTCGAAAGATAAATTGACCTTCACCTGAATCTTTGGCATTAGTTCGCATAGTAGGTGCTCAATTTCTAACTCCGAATAGTTTTCTGACATTTAGACTCCAAAAAGATAACTTTACTTTATATAATATAACATAAATTCTATAACTTGTCCAGTCTTTTTTTAATTATTTTTAATTATTTCTTCATGGGGGATTACTAATTCTGGAAAAGATGGCACATCGTGCTCGCTTTGATTAACAGCCACAACCTTTTGATCATAAAAAGAAAATAAAGTAATTTTCCTGGCTTGAAACATATCGTAATCGATTCCAGATAATTCGTCGTGTGAGTGGAGAGGATAATCTAGGTGCCCGATCTCTGTCACCTTTTCGCAACTCAAAACTAATCCATAATAAAAGTCAACGCCCTCTAAAAATGATTTCCACCTTACAACGTCGCCGGGTTTGAAGGGAGGAAAAGGGGCCATCTCATTATTTTTTCCTTTTGGCCTCGTTAATTGACATCATGTTATCGTAGGCTTCTCGCTTGAGGTCAGACATTTTCTCAAGCTCGCCGCCGTTTCTCAACGCTTTGAAAACCAAGTTCTCAACTGAAAACTCGCCACCAGTCTCCAAGCCTGATTGTCTATAATTTCTTATCTTACCCTTGAGTCTGTCGGTGTCTCCATAAACTTCTTCATACTTTTTATCTTTCTGGAGTCTCTCGATCATTTCTATTGTTTGTTGAATTGATTTATACTTTTGTTCGACGGCATCTTCGCTTACCTCGAACACTGCTGGCTCAGGAACGATTAGCCAGTCGTTGTCCAAAATGGAGTATACACCAGTTGAATGGTGAGGTTCATTAATGTTCTGGACATAGATTTCCACTTCATGGCCGTCTATCATTATCTCGTGATTGCGATTCCAATTTGTTTTTGCTTCAGATAAATACTTTTCCACAAGCTCTACATTTTCATCAACCGACGAATAATCTATAACAATATGCAGGTCTAAATCTGACTTCTCGGTCCAATTATAGTTTGCCATAGATCCCGTCAAAGTAATATTCAAAATGTCGGCGGGAATGTCTAGCTTTTTATAAAAATCTTCAGCAATTCTTAAAAGTTTGGCTGCGATTTTTGGCTTAATCCTGTCGTCTTCATTCCAAATCCCCCTATTTAAACCTTCTTTAATGTCTGGCACTAAACCCTCTACTTCTTCTAGTGGACCAAGACCCGATTTGCCCCTCGGTGGGCGCGATTTTGTATAGGGAGCCGTATTTGGCTGACCTCCCTTATCAAGCTGTGCTAAGGCTTGATCGCCTTGTTTCCTATATGCTCCCTGTACTGCCTGTGTAGTTTTCATTTCTTTCAGGATGCTCTGGTATTCTTCCCATTCTTCCAGCATTATCTATTTATCCTAGATTTCTTAATTTTCATTGCGTGTTCTCCACCTATAATTAGTTGCCATAAATGTCTTGTTCCCCATCTTGATAGGTTATAATCGTTTTATTGCCTGGGTGCGGCTCGATGTGAACTTTGATAAAATCTGTCATAGAATCAAAGATGGCGATACCTCCCCTCGGAGGCGGATAAAGCCAGTGGACAATGCACTGGCCTGTTCCGAGCACAACGCCCTCGATAATAACGCCCTCTCCAGAAACTCCAGTCTCGTCGTGTTGGCGACAGACAGTAAAAGATCTAATACCTCGCGGAGCGAGCTTGGAAGGAGGCTTTGGCTTGAGATCCTCGGCTCCTTCGGCCTCGGACCCTATGGCTACTTCGCCTATTTCTTCTTCATTCAAAATAATTCCCCCTTGTTAGATTTCCTACGCTTCGCCGACTGGCTTGAAGTCTTTCAGCATCTCATCGGTGAGTGTTTCCTGTAAATCCTCCATGAAAGATTTCATGGCCTCCTTATTCTGCATGATATCCGACTCCCTCATCTCGTCGAGCATGTCCCATAAGGACGCATTTTCGTCCAGCAGCCGGGTGGCCTCGACTTCTAAGGAAGAGGCGCGCTGCTCAAGAAGTAATATCTCTTGCACCAGCATGCCTTCCCTAGATTTGGGAACATAGCCGAATAATCTAAAAATCGAATCAAAAAGTTTGTGTAGCACGATAAATCCTGTTTATTATAATTAGTTCTGGTTATATTATAACTCAAGTTTATTACTTTGTCAAGGATTTGTTGGGATATTATTTACATCTATTTCGACTGAATAGTTTTTGATCCAGTTGTATTCTTTAACTGCGTAGGCCAGCTCAACAAGTTCGCCCTCAAGCGGCATTGTATCGAAATACACACGATTCTCAGACGCGACATAATGCCAATCATTAAATTTAGCTGACTCTACAAAAACCACGATAGTGTCCTCGTAGGGGGTGTGTCTTAATCCGTAGTCCTCGATTGGTTCGATCTCTTGTGTTGCATCTTTGACGGCAGTTGCCCAATCGGGTTCACAAATGTCCACCACTGCACCGGCAAAATAGTTTGTCGCATCGATATATTTTTGGCCTATTGTGGACACATTGGTAGTGTAGGCACACACTGACTCGGCGGCCGGGACGTTGACGATGGACGCCATGTATACACTTTTGCGTTGGCCCTCGTACCACCAAATAAAGTCTGATACATCTATACTGCTTTGTTCTGGCTCATCTGAAACGAAGATCGTTAATAGGGCTGCTTCGTCTCTCATCCACGTTTGAGCGTATGAATCTGTTTGAATGTAATTCTTGACCGCTTCGAATCCGGCCTCACCTCCATCGTATGGCAGGTCGTTTAGCATGTCGATTGCATCGTCTATGTCGTCGCCGCGCGTTAGGGGGAACAACGTGGACTGTGCGTATGTGTTGGCGCCGGCTGTTATCATCTTCAAACGCCAGTTAACATCAGTAGGCAAGTTATTCATCATGGCCTCGACGCCCAAAAGAAGCTGGGCGTGATGAGAGTTCATGGAACATGAGCCGTCTATGACCCATAAAATATCCATCTCGTCGAAGGCACCAATCTGCGTGAAAGACTCCACCCAGATTTCAATTTCTGGCTCGACTTCCACATACTCAATAATTGTTTCTTTTTCTACTGTGCCGACAACCAGCCCATAATCAGTATCCAAACAGGATGACAAGGCGAGAATGCCAACCAAAATGGCGAAAAGTCTAAAAACCTGCATTTTTTGTTGCCTCCGCCTTGTCCAGATTCTGCCTCAAATATACAGAATCAATCATGTTAGCTGGGGCGATGTATACAACAGAGCCTACGAGCTGTGGACCTTGCCATCCGCGCGCGAGCATGATTGATACTACGACGCCGACAAAGCGGCCGTTTTCGTCAAACACTCCGGAGCCACTTGAACCTCCCCAGGCAAAAGAATTCATCGCGAGATCGGTACCGAAGCCGGTGCCGCTCAAGGTTCCGGGTATAGTCAAGAGACTATTTGCGCCGGGGAAGCCAGAATAAACCACGTTGCTTCCGATCTTATATGAACCTGTGCGTCTGAATTTGGCTGCTTTGCGACTGTCCAGGGTCGGTACCTTAAAAATAGCGATATCTGAAATTTTATCAATATAGACGAGCTTTCCTGTCACTTTTTCGTGCGGGGTCACAATTGTCGCCTCGCCCTGGAGTGGGATTCCCCCTCCGAGAGCGTAGAGGTGGGCTGCCGTAACCACCATCTTATGACCTTTGTATTTGAAATATGTTCCAGAACCTCGAATTGATGCCTGCGGATATTCAATCCTTACCTGTACTGCTGAATTTCGTGAAACTTGACCCGCGTGTGTTGTCACGGAGTCAGACTTAACCTTGTAGGATAGATAACTATAATCCACCTCTTTGGTTGCCAAAAAGAGCATCTCTGAAGATCTTGCGTCACACCCGGACGTCATAAAGATCATCGAAAAACACATAAAAATCATTAAATTGCTGAACACCTTCCTTGCTTTATTCATTGCTTTTGTTTCCCTCGTAGAAATAATACCTACATTAGTAACTATCAATGAATAAAGCAAAAGAAGAACTATTTTGTAACTACCTCACTGGATTTGTATGGGCGCAGACACAATGCGGACGACGTTGCATCCTGGAATTTCTGAGCTACGGATTACGGGCAGAAGATGGTCTTTGACGAAAGTAACTGCGCGCGTTGAATCTCTTTGGGGGTGGAACTTTATTTTTATCTTGCTCAAATATGAACTCAAGCCCCTACGAAACAGGGAATCAATGGCGGTAACTACAGTCACACCGCCTATGGAGCGAATATCTTGTAGCGTTTCCTCGACCCCACTCGCTGATTGAATCCTTAAGAGTATTTCCACCTGGAAGGTTCTTAATTTATATTTTTCTTCGTGGAGTTTTTCTAATTTCTCTTCGATGATTTGGTCTGTTTCTGTGAAAGACATTTGTACCTCACAATAAATAGTTTATTTTATTTCCAAAATACCTGAATTGCGACGATAATAAAAGATAAAAGTACGCACACCAAAGTCTTTGCCTCGAACATACTTTCATTAAAATACCAGTAAGTCAAGAATGGAAACACCAAGTAAGATAGGCCGAAGCCCAATAGTCTCGGACCCCAAGCCTCGCCCATTTCCTCAACCGCGTATTTCATTCCGAATATAAACAGATAGCTCGTCGGCAGTGCGAAGATAAGGGGGAGATAGACTACATTGTCTCTGCACCAATCCCAAATAAACTGGGAGTATGTAGCGTACCAAGCAACGACGTGGCCACAGAGAATGAGCGAGCATGCTAAATAAAGTTTCGGGGTCATTACTTCCTCCGGTAGTCATCTTCTAATCGGACGACGTCATCCAAATGGTTAGTGCTCACCTCAATGATCTCAACATTGTTTTCCATAGCTGCAAATCGGTGGATTTGTTTGGGTTTAACATGAAGGGATTGTCCGGGAGCGAGGCGCGTTACATTGCCGTCTTTATCATAATTGTATAAAGTTCCTTTGAGAACGTAAACGGTCTCTTCTTTCTGGTTATGATATTGCCGCGATAATCTGTTGCCCGAAGTTATGTGAAGCAGCTTGCCAACATAATCCTCTGTATGTGCCCAGATTATTTCGTATCCCCAAGGCTTCTCAATCTTTATCTGCTTCATCCAATACCCACTTAATATATTTCAGGAGACTGTCACAATAACTTTCTTCCCACATTTCTTTTTCTATCTTTATTCCAAGTTGTTTTGATAAGTTCCGGGCCTCGTACCAAGCCATAATCTCCTCGTGCATGACACTCATACGCCCAGAGATAGTCTCTCGATCAATATGTTCTGGAGCTTTATTCTCTTTTTTCCGAAAGACAATGTGGCCGGCCTCGTGCAGCAAAATTATAAGCTGCATAATCGGAGGCTGCGTGTTATCAATCGAAACCACTCCAGAATCTCCTGGGTCGTCCGGGTTGAACCAGTATTCGTCCATACCGCTCGGATCGAAGTCTACAAATATATCGCACTCGTCAATAAGGTATGCCTCGACGTAATCAATTTGTTCCTGTATCACCGTCTAGGTTGCCTCTTCGAAGGTCGGCCCCTCTTGGAATATTTCTTACCCATACTCTGTTTGTTGTTGCCTCTGCCCCAAAAATACTTACTATTTCTCTGATCAATTATTAGGGAAACACTTATTTTATCTTCCAAGAAGTAAAAACTATCGCAAGACAACTTTCCATACTTCGGCTTTCTGGCGCGTTTTGTTGGAGGCTGGTTTAGAAATTCAACACATCCCTCGACCAGTTGTTGTTGGGTAATTCCCTCACCCAGATACTCTGCGATTGGGCGGTCAGGTATAATATAGGCGAGGACAACCCAGTTTTTATGCCCGAAGCCTTCGACGTTTAGGTTGCCACCAGAATATCGACCAAGCTTCTTCTTGCCTCCCTCTGCGCAAGGAATGGCGGGTTCTTGTTCTCCCATTTCTTTAAAACTACATGTAATCTGCACGCTCACCCCTTTAACAACTGTCTCTTATCAAAATCCAACTTACGATAAACTTCTTCTACTGGTCCGATAACTATGAGATCTTGGCCGTAGGTTCCCTTATTGACTGAAATTCTGGTAAAGGACTGGCGGCTGTCAAGATCACCTAGGCGCCCTTCCTCTAAAAGCCGGGAGGCGTCTTGGTCTTCTCTTAAGCACACAACATGTGCCGGATTAACGTAGACAGTTCGCAAAGAATATGTACGCTTTTCCGTTCCGTGACCGTTATTGTAAATTTCCACAAACTTAATATTCAATCTATTCTCCTACTTTGTAAACATGGCGTGTTTGGACCGTCCAGAGACTTCCTTTATAAAAAACTTCACAAAATTCTGGATGTGGGCTGTTGACAAACATTAACTTTTGCGGCGTTTCTAATATCACTGACTTCTTAAAGGCAGTCTTGGACCAATACCACTCTCCCTTTTGATCCTCCTTATCATAAAAGAGCATCATAACCTTTGAGGGGATGTGAACATAGTCGCCCGGCTTAAATCTCTTCATGATCATCCACCGGTGGAGATGCCTGCTGCAAGGATGCTTGCTCCATCGCAGGTCTATTGGCTGCTGTGGCCACATAGCCAGATAAGATCTCCATCGAGTCTCCCAGTTTTAAGTCTAATTTTCCCAACCTGATCCTTACGTCGTCTAGTTGGTCGATCACGTAGAGGGGCTCCTTCCCTATTGTTTGATCTAATTGTCCGTGGATTGCCCTAAAGATTTGCTCGCATTCTTCTAGGATACGAGACACCTCATTTGGTACCTCGTCCAAATCAACGGAATAAGTTATATTTACTCTCAAGTCCACCTCTTTCTATTATTATAGCAAAGTGTGTTAATAAAGTCAAGCGTTATTTAAAGAAAGTTTGCCAGATAGTTGCGACAGCCAAACCAATGACGGATGTCATGATGACCCAAACAACTTTTGAAGTTTGATCTTTCCATTGTTCAATGGCGCGGAGGCGAGCATAAAGCCCCTGGTCAGGGTTATAAACCGCTTCCTTAATTTTTGAGATATCTTCTGTCATTCGAAATTGGCACTGGGACAACACATCTAAACTATCAGCGAGTCTGTCGAGCTTCCCGTCTATTTCAACAATGTCAGTCATCTTCACATCTTCTTCCGACATGATCGGCCCTCCTTCGCTTTGCGATTTTGTAAGTGAAATAATTTCCATAGTACCCTAAGTAGACGCCTATTTCTCAATTACCGCGCAATTTGTAGTTAAAAGCGTACCGGAGACTGAAGCTGCGTTTTGAAGTGCTGTTCTGGTAACCTTTACCGGGTCGATTACGCCGGCTTCCATCAAGTCTTCCACCTCATCAGTCAAGAAATTATAACCAATATTGCCCTCTTGATTTAGTACAGTGTTACAAATTATGTCTGGAGATAAGCCAGCGTTAGAGGCCATCTGTCGAAGAGGGGCCTGTACAGCCTCCTTTATAATCTCTACACCCAGCAACTGGTCATCGTTGTCAACATCTACCTCTAGGTTGGCAGTCGCTCGGATCAGTGCTGTGCCCCCGCCTGTAACTATGCCTTCCATTTGTGCGGAACGAACTGCCTCAAGTGCATCCTCGACCCGATGTTTCTTCTCGACCATCTCAATCTCGGTGGCTGCACCGATACGGATGATGGCGATGCCGCTAGATAATCTGGCGATCCTATCTTGAATCTTCTCACACTCATGCAAGTTTTCTTCATGGATTAAGTCCGACTTTAACTCTTCGACTCGCTCGTCGATCAAGTCTTGGCTACCCTCACCGCCGACGATTGTAGTTTGGTTGCGGGTAATATCAATGCGCGCTGCTGTGCCAAAGTCAATTAGCTTAACTTCACTAAGTTTCCTACCTTCCGACCTGCTTATAAAAGTTGCGCCAGTAGAGATGGCTAAATCTTTTAGGATGTTCTGCCTCTCTTCCCCATATCGCGGGGCTTTGATTGCTGCGATTTTGAGGGTACCCTTAATTGCGTTCATAATCATCGCGGCAAGCGCTTGGCCTTCGACCTCTGTGGAAATAAACACTAGTGGGCGCGATTCTCTTGCTGACAACTCCAAGATGCCCATGATATCTTGAACGTGCTCAATCTTCTCGTCTGTCACCAGCAAAAGCGGGTTGTCGTAAGTTACGGCTCTGCGCCTCTCATCGGTTATGAAAGCCGTTGCAGCATAGCCAGAGTCCATCCTGAAGCCTTCTACAAGGTCTAGGCTGGTTTGGTGAGAACGTGCCTCCTCGACCGTAATAGCGCCGTCCTTGCCGGCGGCGCCGACCGCCTTCCCAATAAGGGTGCCGATAGTTTTATCATTGTTGGCGGAAATTGTCGCGACATGTGCGATGTCTTCCTCGCAAGTAATTGGGCTGGCTGTCTCAACTAGAGATTCTACGATGGCGGCCACTGCTTTTTCGATGCCTCGCTGTAGTTCTATTGGTGGAACCCCGGATGAAATGTACTTTTGCGCCTTCTCTAGGATAGCGCGAGATAAGACAGTCGCGGTTGTTGTGCCGTCGCCGGCGTCTAGATTTGTTTGTGCGGCGGCCTGCTTGATGATTTGTGCACCCACATTCTGAAAGGGGTCTTCTAAATCTATGAAGTTGGCTACTGTAACCCCATCTTTCGTAATGATCGGCCTCTTGTTCTTTTCCTGCAAGATAACATTCCTGCCTCTTGGCCCAAGAGTGGAAGCCACATTATCTGCCAAGATATTGATTCCCTCAAGAATCTTTTGGCTCATCCCCGAACCAGAACTATAATGCTTTGTCAATTAACACCTCGTAAAAGTTTATCTATTATATATTATAACCACATTTGAACTAAAAGTCAAGGATTATTTTTTCATTTTTTCAGTTTTGCCTTCAATCGCGTCGGCATTTTCAATCGCTTTATCGGCCGCGCCGTCCTTGCCAGTGTCGGTGAGACCTCCGGCAAAGAAAGAATTAAGACTGTCGCTCAATGTTTGAAGGTGGGAAAATACAGTAAAAACATCTGTGTTGAGTGCCTTGATCGAGGAGTCCAGCATCTTTTGTAAAGACTCTGTTCCAATGGTTAGGGTGCCAATTTCTTGAGATTGCTCGATGGCTTCGTTCTTATCTAGGGCAAACTGAAGTGTATTCAAATAACCATTTGATCTCAGGAGCGCTTTTTTCTTTTCTGCTGTTGAAAGATCCTTATAGTGGTCTTTAGATTTTTCCGCTTCGGCTTTGACGTTCGCCCTCCAAGCAGCAACTTTGCGACCCTGAGCCGTGTCAGATTTCACCTTGTGACTTCCGGTAGGTTTTGCGACCCTAGAGAAAGATGGAGCCACCCTTTCAACCGCATCGCCTCTTTCTGTTTTTGCCTGTTTATAGTCTTTGACTGCCTGTTTTGTCGCCTTGAGAGCTATGTCTCCAATCTTCGCGACGTTCTCATCCGGCAGATCTTGCAAGATTCCCCCCAGAATCTGATTTATGATATCTTTCTTCTTGGCGTCGAGGCTTACATCGTTTGTGATGGAAATATCCCCGAACTCTTCGGTACCGTATTGGAAGTGAGGATCTCTCAAAATCTTTTGCACCATGGAATCATCCCCTAGGTTATCCGATAAGAGTTCTTCAAATCTATTTTGCAGAAATGCTCTAATATTTATTCTTGCCGGAAGGTCTTCATCTGAAAATTCTTCCAAGGGAAGGATAACACATCTTGCAGAGAACGCTCTGGTCGTTGCCAGGATCTCCATCACATTGTCGATAGTGAATTCAAATTGATAAAATGTCAATTGGCCGGTCATATTCTCGCGAGAGCCTCTTAGATTTTTTGTAACTGCCAGATAAATCATCTTGTCGTCTTCGACGAGGTCGCCAACTAAATCTGTAAAACTACCCCCGACCTCAAGACCGCTTTCGCTGTACAGCTTAAGACTGACACGGACGCCGTCCTGATCTTCAAAGTCTGCGATAGTGTCTGCGCCAGAAGCCGGGATCTGAATCCCATCAAGAAGGGTTGCCATGAAGGATTCAAAACTAAAACCAGCCGAGGCGGCGTTAAAATTTGCAACGATCTTCGTCAAGGTCTTATAGAAAACCAAGAAGGAAATAATAGTCCTGATCTTCTGTCCCAGAGTCTTGTCTGTCCCGAGGCTCTTAATATATGCTTCCGGGTTGGCCGCCAAATTGGATAGTTCTTCGAGTTTTCGCGGAAGTGTGTCGATTCCTCCCGGACCGACGATATTATTTAGATAGTCTTCTAAAATCTGGCGTTCGCGGCCCTTTACGGGGGCGCCCTCTTCTGGAGTTCTAACATCGGACCAACCGAGTTCCGAAACTTCAATGTCCGGTATCATAGATACCGTAACCTTTAGCTCTTTTCCCGGTGATGCTGGGATTGCCGATCGGGCCTCTTCCTTCAAGACAGGTTGAAAGTCTCCAATGACATCCTCCACCATCTCAAGCAAAGTCTCCAGAGAAAAGACTTCTTTCTTCTTCTTTTGATAATGTTTTTCAATCAATAAATCTAATTCATTCATAACAATAATTAGTCCTCAAAAACTTATTCAGCCTAAACAATAATGTCTGCGATTCCATATTTTACTGCCTCTTCTGCTGAAAGATAGACATTTACGTTCTTGTTCATCATTCTTTTTAATTGAGCCTTTGTTAAGTTTGTTTCGGCCGAGAGCGCATCTATATACATTTCCTGCATTTTCTTTATTTCGGCCATTTCCGTTTTTAAATTAGAGATATTTCCAGCGGATGCGGATGCTACACCATGCAACATTACGCGGCAGTATTTACCGATCTTTCTCTTTCCCTTCGTGCCGCACGCCAAAAGAAGAACTCCTGCCGACATAACCTTACCAAGTCCGAAAGTTCCTATTTCCATTCCATCTCGAAGATGGCGCACAGCGTCGTATATGGCGAACATATCAGTAGCGTCTCCGCCCTCGGTGGAGACGATAAGCTCTGCGGGGTCCACCTCCTCTAAAAGGCCCTGGGAGAGGTCCAAATAGTTGACCGGCTTCTTTTTTAATTTTGTAGTATCAAGTGTGTAGAGTCCGTAAATTACCTCTTCTGCTTTTGCAGAGGTAACTTCGCCAAACAACCCAATCGTTCGAAGCTTGTCATCTTCCTCTGCGTGTTGTCTTAATAATTCTTCCTCGGCGACGAGGGCTTCTGTATTTTCACTTTCATTTTCTTCTTCATTGTCCATTTTTTCTCCTGCGGGGGCTATTTAAATATTCCAAGCCTAGCTTATAAGGCTTCTTCTTTGATGATTTGGGCGAAATCTCAACCAAATTATATGGAAAACTTCTGCCCCAACTCATCCAGTCTTTTTCGCTCTGAAATGTCTTCTTGAAAATATACATTGACTCCCTCGTCTTGGGGTTGAATCCGTCGCCGCAAAGATTCCAATCGCTCATCTCTTTGAGTAGCTTGTTCTCTTTTCTCTTCCCCACTATCCTATCGACCTGAACGATATAGACTATTTCGTCGTTATCCATTTTAAGATGTTTCCAACCAGTTGCACTCATCGTGTCCTCCTCTGTAGACATTTTATATTATACCTCCTATTCATTCAAATTGCAAATGTTTTTTCTTTGTTTTTCAAAGTAATTCATTGCCTCGTTCCAACTGCGATAATGAACGATTCTTTTATAACTAGGTGGGTATTTTTCTATAAGACGATTTATCGCTTCGCGCTTCCAAGTAGATAAATTATAGGCGTCCTCATTTCTGGTTAATTTAATCAAGTTTTCTGAGTGTCCCAGCTTCTCGATAATCTTTTGTTTTGTTGTTTTGATATTTGCAGCGTCCTCCAGAGACAGGGCTAGGAGTTGCAGGCACATATACTCTGCCTGCCTAAACATGAGCACCCCACGGCTGGCGCCGAGTAGAGTAGTAAACCCCCTATAAATAGAGATTCCGCATATGGCGCCCATTACGAAGATTACTATATTTTCCATCAGTATGTCCGGATACACAAATGCCCCGACACTTCACAAAGTGATATCGAGGCATCAGATTTATAAAACTTATTATTTACGTCGGCGTTGGGATTTTGCAATTCTTTTTAATCGCTGCTTAACTCTTTTGGTTACTTCCTGGATGACTGTTTCATCATCGACGACATCGACTTTTTCGACGGGTTTTTTTTCAGCATCCTTGTCGTCGTCGGACTCTTCCTCAGAAAGCAGGGAGTTAATCATCTCTTCTAGAGTTTCTTCTTCGGCGTCCATTTCAAGGCCCACCTCTTCTTCACCGCCTAGGTCCTCTTCACCGCCTAGGTCCTCTTCACCGCCTAGGTCCATGTCCATATCCATCTCGGGCGCCTCGCCTTCGCCTTCGCCGTCGACGTCCATTTCAACACCTTGGTCGGTGGCCCACTCTTTGACTTTATCGAGGAGACTCATGACAAGATCATCGGCGCTGGCTTCGGGAGCGGGTTCTTCGATGGGAGCCTCGTCTTCGACGGGCTCCTCTTCGGCGTCCATCTCGACTTCTTCGTCTTCGACTTCCATTCCTTCCTCTTCTTCCTCTTCTCTCATATAAGTTGGGGCGCCAAACTCATTTAAGAAGTTGGACGTTGCTGCTGGCTTAATTCCAGCTAGACCACCAAAGCGGCGGATAGTTGATTCTTTTAAAAGCTTTTTCTTGCTCATCTTGTTTCTCCTAATTTTCCACAAAGAATGGTCAATTTTCATTTATAAATAGTCATAAGGTTTCTAAAAAAGCCACATTATTTACAAATCTGGATGTTCTTTTTCCAATAAATCGAAGATATTTTCAATTTCCTCGTCTTTTAGGCCAAATTTTCTTTTATTTTCTTTTCCACTCTCCTCTAAGCTCTCGACAATCTTGGATTGTTTTTTGCTTTGCGAGCCAGTGGAATCCTTCACCCGATTAATAAAGTCAATAATAGCATGATCCTTCTCCAAATATCCAGTGAGCAGCTCCCTAAAAAACTTTGTCTTAGTTAGCCCATCATGCTTTAGTCGGATCATTAAATCAGCGGCGCGCTTGTCTGTATCCATAAAAGATATTCTCTTATCTCTCGATCCATAATCTGGCATTATTTTCTTCCCAAGATATGGGTACTACTCTCCGTTTGTCCAGCAATTGTTTGAAAAACAAATTTAGACTTAGCGTGCAAATCAGCTATGTTCAAGGCGCCAGAATAAGAGAACCCACTTCGGATTCCGTTATCTAGATCTTTGAGCAGACCTTGGACGCTGCCACGATATGGCACTGTCGTAGAAATTCCTTCGTTTGAGCTGTGTTTTCCCCGCCAATCGAACTGAGCCTCTTTGCTGGCCATGCCCCTGTATGTCTTGTGTCTCTTACCTTGCGGAGAGGTTAAAATTGGGCCGGGTGTCTGATCTGTTCCGGATAAAATCGAACCCAACATAGCAAAGTCTGCCCCGGCCGCTAGAGCTTTTACGATATCTCCACTATTCCGGATTCCACCATCAGCGATAATCCTAACATCCTTTGATGCGTTGGATGAAGCACAATCTAGGACGGACTGGAAAGTTGGGATGCCATGGCCGGTCTGTATGCGAGTGGAACAAATGGACCCTCCGCCAATGCCGATGCGAACAGAGTCTGCACCCCAGGAAGCCAAATCTTCAAACGCCTGCTTGGTCGCGATGTTGCCGGCCATGATATGAACATAAGGATATCTCGCCTTTATCTGCGTGATGGCCTCCTTCATCATAGAGTGATGGCCATGAGCAACATCCAAACATAGAATACTGGCGCCCATTGTCACCAACATCTCGGCGCGGTCTAAGTAATCTCCAGTGATTCCAATGGCTGCGGCTACTTTCTTAACACCGGATTCTCGACACTGAAATACTAGGGCCGCCTGATCTTCGATTGAATTATAGCGATGGATAATCCCAAGGGCGCCAGCTAGACCCATGGCGATTGCCATTGTGGACTCGGTAATCGTGTCCATCGGAGCCGAGATGATGGGCAGATCAAAGGCGCGGTCGTCATCCAAAGAGTTGCCAATGTTGACTTCAGACCTAGATAAGATGTCCGAGTATTGGGGCGCCAGTAGGACGTCATCATATGATAAACATCTTTGAAATTTCATAATTTATCTCCCGACTCCCAATCCGAAGGCTTGCGCTCCCTATCTGTCGACCCCAATGCACCGTCTCCTCGGTCGCTCATCGTGATTGGATACCACCCATATAGGTTATCCTGTGATGATTCGAGGGCTCGGAAATGAACGACGGGCACCATTACAATCTGTGCGATTTTCATACCTCGCTCGATAAATTGTTCTTCGTTCCCCACGTTGTGAAGGTTTACGAAGACTTCCCCGTCATAGCCCGAATCAATGACGCAAGCACCCACAAGAAGATTGCGCTTTGAGGCGTTGCCGCTACGGTTTTTAACTTCAAGCATATATCCGTGGGGTACCCCGAACTTCAAGCCTGTAGAGAACAACTTGCTCCCTCCGGGCTTGAGATAAACGCCCTTGAGTTCTCCATCGTCCGGATTGAAGTGTACATCTAATCCAGCGTCCGAGGGATTAGCTCGGGTTGGGGGCTCTGCATCCCCTCGTGTTCGATAATATTCTAAAATCACTAGACCCTCCCCGACATTTTTGCAAGTGATTCATAAACTTGAGTAAACTCGTCAAAGTCGAAATCATCTGTTTTTAACATCCGATAAGCCTTGACGGTCATAGAAATTTCGTCTCCTGTCAGCCAGCCCTGCTCTTTAAAATCTTTCTTCAGTTCTCGCTTCTGCTCCTTAAACGGCTCCATTGCATCTTCGAGAGCCTTGAGACTGCGAACATACTCAAGCATCTTTTGTTCTTTTGTGCTAACGTTTTCATCCTCCACTTCTGCGTGAATTTCAACTACGTTTTCAAAAATTTCTAAACCACTCATCATGATTGGTGTTCTCCTGTTTTGTTTCTAATACTAATATAACACTTGTTTGCAATGTTGTCAAGGATTATTTTTAAAACCATTGACTTTTTATTGTCATGCTCAAGTGACCTCTTTAAATTTAAAGTTCTCCAAACCAAAGTACTCATTCAATTCATAATTTATTTCCTGAATAGACAATGACGGAACATATGAAATATTGTTATAGTACTTTGAATAATCAATCTTTTTGAGGGCATCTTTGACATCCTGTCGATCAATCTTTAAATACATGGTTGTTGTCTTTGCGTCGGCCCTGGGGGTGTTAATTTCAGTGCACTGGCCGCACGAATTGCCGAAGACTACCATTTGAAAATTGGCGCCCGTCACATAATCTGGGCGGCGGACCACTTCTTTTGTATAATATTCTACCTCCACTTCAACAAAATCTTCGCCACTCTTTTCGTATAACAATCTCTTTGTCTTCTTATAGGTCTTCACTTTCTTCATCGTCGGAATGATCTTCTGGATTAAACCATGGTCTGGAATTTGTATTCTTTCCCTCTTTGTTTTCCTGCGCTCCCAAATTTGAAATACGGTGTTAAGTACATCTTTTTTCTTCGGCTCTTCACTGTCTGGCAGATAGAAACAATTCTGCGGCAAGTCTATCGATGAAATTAAATGAAAATTTTCATCCAAAGAGTTTATGATTGACCACTTTAGCCAAGCTCGCGGAACAAGATAGCAAATATAATCATGATTTTGGGCGGCAGTATTGAAGAATTTTTTGGCGAGAGAAGAGGCTCGGCCGAAGGGCGGGTTAGTGATAGAGATAAGGCCTGTGTGCTTAGAGATGGGCATGCCTCCCAGTACGGGATCGTCCGTTAGATAGTTTGCCTCGGTGATGCCCGGGTGAAAAGGCTGGATGTCGCAAGAGAGTATGTTGCTGCCCGGGATTCCAACTCTTTGGAAACCTTTCAAAAATTCTCCTGTTCCGCCACAAGGCTCCAGAATGGTTCTGCCTGTTAGGTTCACATGCTTTTGAACCTCCGAAATGCAGAGGTCGACCACATCTTGCCTAGTGTAATATTGTTCTTTTCCCGAAGTTCGGGTGTTTGCATAGGATTGCTTTTCCTTGTGCCCCGCTTTAACATTGTTGTTCAAATTCTCTCCACCTTGCCAAACAATTTCAGCATGTCTACTTTTTTAATATAACACGTTTTCTACTTCATGTCAAGCTAAAATTCGGAAATTTCTTCGAAGACTTCTGGTAGAGAAGCCCCACTTCTCATTGTGCTCTAGCTTTGCCATATATGGCTTGTTCACATGGATCCGATCATAGTCTTTCACTCCCCAAACGCGGATACGCGTGAGGGTATTGGTATCATCGATTACTTCAATAACCCAAAAGGTTTTACCGTTCTTCGTCTTTTTGGGAACAACCTTGCGCGGGATGAACCACACCACCTCACACACTTCTGGATCATAGTTGGCGATGGGCGGGATAAACGCGGCATTTAGCTGCTCATAAATCTCCGGTTTCATGACACGATTGAACGGGAACACCCCAGTTAGTTCAACAAGATATCCGATCTTCTCTTCGTCCGAGAAATCACCCTCGTTTGCAAATGCCTCAATATTTTCCACCAGGTTCTTCTCTTTTCGTGGTCGATCAACGCATATTGCAGACCAAAAGTGCTTCCCACCTGTGAAACGATCATCAATGAGTCCGTTCAGCGTTCCAGAGCGGCACAATACGTCAAGACTCTTCTTGTTGAGTTTCGAGTAAGTTATGCCCTCATTGAATAGAAAGTCCTCAACCTTATTAAATGGTCGGTTGGCCAAAATCTGATCAATCGCGGCATCACCCAGACCCTTGATCGAGGATAAGGGCTGGATCAGCGTTTTTCCATCGTCGGAGATCTCCCATACGCGGCCTGAAGAGTTTATGTCAAGGCTCCTGATTCCCATCCCAAAGGACTTAGCTACGTTAATTGCCTTCTCCTTACGAGTCTCTGGCTCCTTATCCAAGAACGCTGCAAGCCACTCAACCTGATAATAATTCAGCAGCCAAGCACACTGGAATGAGATGATACAATATGAAACCGCATGAGACTTATTAAAGCCGTAGCCGGAGAAGTACTCGAACGTTTCCCAGAGTCTTTCGCCTGTTCGAATATTCATTCCCTTTTCGGTGCAGCCTTCGACAAACTTCTTGCGAAGTGCATCCTTAACCTTAGCCTCTTTTCCTGTTCCCTTCTTGGTCAGGACCTTGCGCAGTGCGTTGCCCTCGTCAAGAGAGATGTCCTTGCCAAGGCGGTGGGCCAATTCAGCAATTTGCTCCTGGAAGATGAGGAAGCCGAAGGTCTCCTCGGTCACCGAGCGATGCTCGTCATTGATGAATGTGAGCCGATGCGGGTTCTGCTTGGCATCAACATAATCGTTATGTACATTGGCGCCGAGCGGACCGGGACGATAGATGGAAGTAATCGCGGCGAGGTCAATGAGGTTTGTCGGCTTGGCAAGGCGACAGAAGTTCTGGGCGCCACCTTCTGTAAACTGGAATACGCCAGCCCATTTACCTTTTTGGAAGATATTTTCATAAACCTTTTGATCGTCGAAGTCCATCACATCTGGGTGTAAATTCTTGTCATAGAAGGCTTTAATGTCCTCGAAGGTTGGATTCTCGACGTTGTGGTGGCGGCGCAAGATGTGGTAGATCGCGCCCTCGATCATCTTCAGGGTTGATAGACCGAGGACGTCAAATTTAATAAACCCCATTGGCTCTAAATGTCGAACGTTTTGGCCCTCGGACCAAGGAGTTTGGCGAACACCGCCAGAGTTAATGAGCGGCATCCTACTGTTCAGTTCTTCACCGATTACAACCCCACCAGCGTGGCGTGAGCAAGAGCGAACTTGACCATAGAGGGCCTCAACGTGAGTCTTGACATGCGGATAGCGCGCCAAGAACCTCTTCAATGTATCGCTGAACTCCATCACTTCATCAAATGTGGGCGCGTAGATTCCAGACTTAATACCGTGCTTGAGCTTGGCTGGACCCATAGCCTCATAGAGCATGACTGAAGTCACATCGTTAACTTCCCGAAATTCAATACCGTAGAACTTTGAGATATCTTTGATGAGACTCTTAAGCTGAAGGGTATTCCAATTTGAAATAGGCGCGACTTTATCTGCTCCCCAATCTTTAATGAGCATTTCCTTCAGGCCCATGCTGTCCGACACATCATAGTCAATATCTGGATAGTCTGTTGCATCGGCTCGCATAAAGCGGGAGAACTGAAGGTTATACTTGAGTGGGTCAACCTGTGTAATATTCAGAGCATATGCCACGAGCGAACCCGCAGCAGAACCTCGGCCGGGGCCGGCCAACATAACCTCGTTGGCCTTCTGACTGATCTCATTCATAGTTAGGAAGTATTTGGAGAAGCCTCGATCGGAGATGACTCCAAGCTCCATCCGCAAGCGGTCAGTGTATTCCCTATTGGCATGCAGGCCGAGAGAGCGCAAACCTTCGATGCAGAATTTCTCCAATGCCGAATCTGCTGTCTCCCCCGCAGGGATCACGAAGTCCGGGAGGCGGACAGTGTTGTCTGGGAGAAAGTCGGCAACGCGTTCGTGGGCGATTTGATATGTATTTGTAATCGACTTCATCACCAAATCATCGTCATAGTCTACACCACAAGATTCTGAATACTTCTTGTATGCCTCCCACATTTGGTTCCCGTTACGAGGGTAAAGCTCATAGCCAATCTCCTCTACACCCTCGGGAAGCTCGGAAGTTTCGTAACCGGGTCGTGGCTTACCGAGCCAGCCAAGCTTCTTATAGAGTTCTCGGTCTTTCCAAGCATCCGGATTGGGATAGTGCGAGTCTGATGTTGAAATAAGTTCAATGCCAAACTCCTCGTGCATTTTAATGATGTACTTATTGAGTTCGTGTTGTTCGGGAATATTGTTCCATTGAAGTTCTCCGTACCAGCGATCTCCGAAGATATCCATCATCTGTTTCGTAGTCTCACGCATAGCATTGAGGACAGCTGTTTCCCCCTCCTCGCGGTTTTCCCAGTAATTACCAGCGTAGACACCGCCAAGACACGCAGACGCCCCTATGACACCTTTGGCGTACTTCTTGAGCGTCCTATAATCAACGCGTGGGTAGCGATAATAGTTGTTCGGACCAAAAGATTCGGAGATCATCGCAAAGAGATTATTTAGCCCCTCTTGGTCCTGCGCTAGCAGAATCAGGTGGCGCCGGCGATTAAGAATGTTGCGCGTTTGCTTCTTTGATGCGTCCTCGTCTTCAACCGTGGTTGCGGTTACATCCTTACTCAGCGTCTTGCGTTTCTTCTTATCCTCTTTAGCTGCCTCATAGTCACTGCGCCACTCATCGAGGGAGGGGAGGAAGTATGCCTCAATACCGAAGATGGGCTTGAAGTTCTTCCCCTCCTCCCTCATTTTCTTGGCGTGCATAACTTGATGGGGCAAGCCATTCATATTTCCGTGGTCGGTCAAAGCAAGAGCATCCATGCCGTTCTCAAAGGCAAAGTCCATATGTTCTTGTGGGTAGCCAAGGGCATCAAAGATGCTTCCAGCAACCGAGTGGGCGTGTAATCCGACGAACGGAATCTTATTCATGTAATCTCTCCAAGTGTATAAATAATATAACACATGCTGATGGCTGTGTCAATGATAATTTTATTTTATTTTGCTGTGCTTAGGATTTCAAAGGTATAAAAGGCATCATCATAAGTTTTGCTTTGCCCGCCAACTGAGATTACATACATCTTTCGGCCAAAGGTGTTGGGAATATCATAATCCTCCAAGATAATGCCGCTGCCGACCATTTTTGCCCCAGAGTGAAGGCGGGCATGCTCATTGTCATATATTAAAACATAATCGCCTCTTGTCACTATAGTTTGTCCATAAATAAATCAATTTCCTTCACGATTTTGGCCCGAACTTCCGGAGCAAGCTTCATCTTGTAGACATTGCTGCGAAGGATGCCGGCATTTCTTCGCGCCTTGTCCAATTTATTTTCTGGTGTTCCTTCTTTATGTCTGGCCAGAACTTTTTGCATCTCTCTATTTGCCTCTTGGGTCTTGAGGTGATCATTCTCGATCAACAACTGCATCTTTTCGATATGCAATAAGAGGTTCTTCTTTGTCATCTTATTCAATTCTGTTTTAGTTTTACTCATCATCAACTCCTATTTCGTTCCACTCATGATACTTCATAAATATCGGGTGAGGTCTTTGAACCAACTTTCGATCTTCTGATCCCAAGTAGTCGCAGTATCCATCCCAAGACCCTATGTTGTGATACCATGGGACTTCAACTTTGTTTTCTATATCTATTATAACAGGTTCAAAGACTTTGTCAAGTAAAAAATGCCTTGCAGAATATCTTTCTTCTTTTGGCAGTCTCTCCCTGGGATATAGGCCGGCCTCTAAAACCTCTGAATTGTACTTCCCTGTGCCCTCACGGATCTTTCTGCGGCATTTGATGAAATCGTCTTTATCGAAAGTAAACCCAAGGTACTCGTTGTCCTTGACCGTCTTGCCATCGTGGCTCAACATAAAGGACCTCTCACTTGAAATATCTTTCCTGTGGGGTCTTAAAATCTCTGGATCGTACACGCCGTGGGGGAAGGCGACATAATATCTTTTTGGGACGACCCACTTACTCAACTTGACCGAGACTCTGAAAGCGGTGGTTGCTCCCCAAATGACGCTCCAAGATAGACAATCTCTCTTGCCAACATCCTTTGCGTGCACAGGGACATAATAAATTGGTATCTGTTTTCTTGTTTGGGACGGATAGGGATCATGGCGCCTACCAATCCAGACAGGATCTTGGACCCACTCTCCTAGTCGGTGCCTGATAAGCGGTGTCATGTCATCGTTACAGACAATCCAGATTGTTTCGCAGCCGGCCCAAGCGCACTCAAAGACTGCTCGCTCTACTGCGAGGTAGTCTGGTGCGATAGGCATAAGTGAATCATGCCAGTCCATTTTAAAATCAAGGGGCTGTCCCGCTACAGGAACAATCCCTGCTAAGTGAAAAGAACTCAATTATCTCTCTTTGGCTGTATCCATAAGTTTTTCTAAATCATACATACTCTTCGGGGGATCATACGGAGGCAATCCGGCGTCTTGTTTAGACTTTGCATATAGTCCGAGTAGCTGACCCCTAGCCCTGTACAGAACCTTTGAAGCGTGATCTAAGGTCGACGCTGGGTTTGATAATTTATATGACATGACGCCACCTACGCCATCGGGGTCTAGGTCAGTTGGCCAACGGCGGGTCTTATCATCAATCTGACTCCTGACTACCATCATTTGGGACAGCAATGGGTCAACATCCTCTTCATATAATCTTATCGCCTTTGTGAGTAGACTTCTCAAGTTTTCTCTTCGGGAATCACCCTTTCGCTGACTGTAAGCATCTTTT
>Ga0080013_1001253_pt1 | contig 34262 bp, 26 predicted proteins | sample ETNvirenome_6_85_FD_69236 | JGI IMG/M metagenome (GOLD analysis project Ga0080013, IMG submission 69236) | Marine viral communities from the Pacific Ocean - ETNP_6_85 (SPADES assembly) (version 2) | ecosystem: Environmental > Aquatic > Marine > Oceanic | place: Pacific Ocean | collected 2013-06-19
GGTACTACTGGATACGCAACAGAAAATCAAAGATACTTGTTTCTGACCGTAGATCCCGCTGGAGCCGGTGCTCCCGATCGGGATATTGAATTGTGGTTTTATATGCACGCAACAGGCATTTGGTCGTACTCGCAGACAGTTGATTGTGATGCTGTTACAGTCCCCACAACTTATAAGATTGAAATAAATGGTGTTGATCGTGTTGCGTTCGTAAGAGATGCTGGTACTTGGGGAGATGCTCCCGATGCAGTATATGCTGCCTGTTCCACATTCTAATCATGAAGAGAAAGCACACCATAAGACCTGATTTTGTGATTGATAACATAAGAGAGGTAAAGGATGATCCTTTGTTTGTGTCAAGGAGGGAGACTCTCGCATCTCCCCCACTAAGGTTGGTAATTCCAGGGTTATCCTCCCTAAGAACGAACCCAGTAGCAAATTAAAAAAAACACTCCTACATTGTAGTATAATAAATTTCAGGTGTTTAGAGAACACTTCAACTATTTATTATTGAACATATTTTTATATAAGGGGCAAACTATGTCATCACTTCTAGAACAAGCAATCATTGACGCCAAGGCGCTTAAATCCGCTGCGCTCAAAAATGCAGAACAAATGGTAATTGAAAAGTATTCAGAACAAATTAAGGATGCCGTGTCATCTCTTCTTGAGCAAGAGGAAGAAGAGATGGACTTAGGGTTAGATCTTGAACCATCTAGCGAGGAGGGGTCTGACGATACTGTATCTGCAAAGTCTGATGAAGAGGCAATGGATGATATCCCCTCATCTGAGTCGGGTCAGGTCGAGTTAGATCTTGACGCGATCGAAAAAAGAATTAAAGAAATTGAAGACGAAGAGGGAATTGAAGCAACGGATGTACTTCAAGCAGATAAGGTAGATCATGATGATCTTGCTGCTGGTATGTCTGATGAAATTCAAGCTTCTGCTGACGCAAGTTCTCTTGCGACCGAAACACTCACTCAATTAGAAGAAGAGATGGAAGAATTATTCGTTGATGAGATCATGGAATCTCTTAAGGTTGACATCAAACCACAAAAGAGTGGATGGATGGGGACTTCCAATGAAGAGTTGGATCTTGCAGTTGAGCAAGAACTTGCCAGATTACAAGATGACGATATCAAGGAGCAACTTGAGGCACTCAAGGCAGCACTTGGTAAGTTGGAAGAATCCAACAAGAATCTCAATAAACAAAATAAAGATTTAATTAAAGAAAATGAGATGAAAACAGACGAGATTAATGCTCATAAGTCTGTTGTCTCACAAATAAAAGAAAAGTTTGATGCTGTTAATACATCAAACGCAAAGTTACTTTATATCAATCGGACTTTGGATTGTGGCTCCCTGAATGAGCGACAGAAAAAGAGTATTGTTGAAGCAATCGCTAAGGCCGAAGATGCAAAACAAGCAAAGGTTATCTATGAAACCCTTCAAAACACAGTGGAGACTAGTCAAAAGAAGAGTCCAGAATCGCTGAGTGAGGCAGTTAACAATAGAAGATCTAGCTTACTGGTTCGTTCTCGTGAAGAGAAACGAGCTACTTCAGCAGATATTTTTGCTGAAAGAATGCAGCGATTAGCTGGTATTAATAAAGACAATTAAATATTAGGAGGTTACAATACAATGTCTGTATTAGAAAAATTAACTGAAGGTATTGTTCGACGTGACGTGTCTAAGGAAGGTCAAGCACTTCTTGCGAAGTGGGAAAAGACTGGTCTCTTAGAAGGTATTACGAACGAATCTCAGAAAAACGGTATGGCGGTTCTCCTTGAGAACCAAGCAAAGGAGCTTCTACGTGAAGCATCCTCAATGGCAGCAGGTGATGTTGAAGGTTTCGCATCAGTTGCTTTCCCAATCGTCCGTCGTGTATTCGGTGGATTGATTGCAAACGATCTCGTAAGCGTTCAGCCTATGAGTCTTCCAAGTGGACTTATCTTCTTCTTGGATTTTGTCCACAGTGCGGATCGTCACGATGTTCTGCAAGACGAATCTATCTACGGTGGTAACGTCGTTGCTAGTGAACTCACTGGCGGTGTCGACTTGGTAGGTCTTGGCGCAAACAGCAATCATGGCGCACTGACTGGCGGTCAGCCTGGCGCAGGTGGTTTCTATGACTTCGGTAACGCAGTAGCTTCTCCATCAGGGTCTCTCCCTAATGGTAGTCACACATGTGTAGTAGGTAGCAACATCCTTGGTACTCAGGTAGCAATTAGCGCTCTTACTGACGCACAAAAGAGGGCGCTCAATTATGACCCAGACGTTTTGGGTGGTACATCAACTGACTTGATCTGTACTATACAGGTTACGATCAGTGCAGCCGACATGCTGAAGATCAACTTTGATCAACTGCACGCAGTCGGACTTCAGCACACCACGGCCCTGCTGGATGCCAACACTCGCATCATTCGTCGTTTGACGATGCGTGGTACGCTACCAGCAACTGGTGATAGAACAGCAGCAACTTTAAAGGAAACTACCCTCACTCTGTTCTTCCATGGCGATAGTGCGATGACGGCAGCAAATGTTGCAACAGACGCAGAGAAGGCTCGTTTAAGTTATCCTGCAGCGGATTCAATCCTTGCATCGGACGCTCTCGGGTCTGTCAAGGCATCAGAATTGTTGCTTGAAGGTGCAGGTAATGGAAATTCTGCAACATCACTTACAACCAACGATGTTATCCCAGAGATCGACATCAAGGTTGACAGTATTGCAGTAACCGCTGTAACTAAGAAGTTGAAGGCGAAGTGGACACCTGAGTTAGGTCAGGACCTCAACGCTTATCACAACTTGGATGCAGAGGTAGAGTTGACTGGTATTCTTTCAGAGCAAATTGCTCTTGAAATTGACCGTGAAATTCTTGGCGACCTTGTTAAGGGTGCTACGGCAGGTACACGTTACTGGTCACGCGCTCCAGGTCTCTTTGTAGACAGCAAGGGTGCAGAACTTGGTGCAACTAGTGCTTCACCTGACTTCACTGGTACTGTTAGCGAGTGGTACGAGACTCTCATTGAGACAATCAATGATGTAAGTGCTCAGATCCACAGAAAGACACTTCGCGGTGGCGCAAACTTTGTTGTTTGTTCACCAGAGGTTGCTAACATCCTTGAGTTCACAAGCGGTTTCCGCGCATCTGTTACGGCAGACGCTGACCGTGGTGACATTGGTGCTGTTAAGACTGGTTCATTGAGCAAGAAGTTTGATGTTATGGTTGATCCATACTTCCCACGTAATGTGCTTCTTGTAGGTCGTAGAGGTAACTCTTTCCTTGAAAGTGGTTATGTGTACGCTCCATATGTACCGCTCCAGGTAACGCCTACTATCTTCGGGCAAGAGGACTTCGTGCCTCGTAAGGGTGTAATGACCCGTTACGCCAAGAAGATGGTAAGACCAGATATGTATGGTATTGTTATCGTACGTGGTCTCCTCGGCGAGGCAGGTGCTTAACATAGTGTCTGATGACTAAAAGATTCGCCCCATCATTTATTTGGTGGGGCGTTTTTTTTGTGTGAGTTTGACTTAGTTTAAACTATTTATAATATAAAAGGTAAGGCGATAGCCTTTATTAATTAAAAGGAGAACATATAAAATGAGTAAGATAGGAAGAGCATCAAGAAATTCATCTTTGATGAGAGTTGAGACACTGGGTAACGCAACGTCCACCCCCACCGCTAAGGTGATTGGCGCCGCAGAAACAGGTGAGATTTATTTCATTGATCATAATCACGCATCAGCGTTAACGATCACTTTACCAGCACTTAAGGCGGGAGCATACTTTAGATTCCAACTTGTAACAAAACTTGCAGCGGACGGTACGATCGTTATCAACAGCAAGGACAATACTGCAGGTGATTTTGCAGGTGGTATCGTTGAGCAGGTATTACACGCGGGCGATGGTGCCGTGTCGTATCAGTTGTGTGGGTCACACGACATCTTGACCATTAACGATGACGCCAATATTGGATCTTGGTTTGAGTGTGTTTGCGACGGATCTAAGTGGCACTGGACTGGGATAGTATTGACCGAAGCGGTTGGTCCTAACGTAGCATGGAGCACCTAATAGATAGTTAACTCGCCTTACTATAGACTAACCCCCTTCCAATTTGGTTGGGGGTTTTTCTTTATTAAAAACCTATTTATGTTATAATCGTTTTAGTTAAAGGAGTTTAATGATGGGTAAACGTAGAAAAAGAATGACAATGGCAAGATATGCTAAGAAATATGCAAAGAAGAGAGAGGCACTCGGATTCACAACACCAACTGTCCAGGCCGCTTTGATTGAAATCGACGCCAACGGACAAGAAGAGAAACAAGAAGAGCAGGTTCAAGTTGTAACAAACGAACCAGTCGAAGAAAAGAAAGAGGTCCAAACACCTCCGTGGATTCCTGAACCAGAACCAGAACTTCAGGTAGTCCAAATCGAAGAACCAGTTAAAGATGAGGTTGTTGATGTTGAGACGCCAAAACCCAGAAAGAAGCGCACAACAAGAAAAAAAACAACAACTACGAGAAGAACTACCAAGAAGACCGAAAAGTAAAGAAATTTGAAGTCCTAGCGTTTTGTTAAGTTTAAGACTAATTACTTAGACACGGAGGACCAATTAAATGTCTTTACCAACATTGAGACCAGCCAGCACTTCAAGCAAGAGCATCTTGCCAGAGACTGGTAGTCATGGTAATGTGAATAAATCTTTACCATATAAAATATATTCATTAAACAGTAGTGTGCTGTATTCTAGAAACTTTATTTCAGGTGCGGTCGACCAGGTTGCACACACATATAAGAAACTAGGCGGTGATGTGCTGGATATAGAACTTTCAGATGGAAACATATATGCTGCATACGAAGAAGCAGTACTTGAGTATTCATATCTTATAAACATACATCAGGCAAACAATGCATTGCCTAGTTTTTTGGGTCATGCAACAGGGACATTCGATCACAAGGGAGAACTAACTTCAGGTGCAGCCTCGGGTAGTTTGAAGTATCCTAAATTTGATTATGGTTTTTCCAGACGCGTCTCTGAGAAAATTGGATCAGAAATAGGATTAAAGGATTCTGTACAATACTCGGCATCGTTCGATGTGTCTTATGGTGTGCAGGACTATGATCTTCAGGATATAATATCTTCTGCAGCAGGCGAAGAATACACGGGCAAAATAAACGGTAAAAAAATATTGATCAAAAAGGTGTACTACAAGACACCAAGTGCAATGTGGAGATTCTTTGGGTATTACGGCGGATTGAATGTTGTGGGAAATTTCCACAACTACGGACAGTTCTCAGACGATTCATCGTTCGAACTAGTACCAGCGTGGCAAAATAAGGCACAAGCCCTCGCATACGAGGATGCCATATACACAAGGATGTCTCACTGGTCTTATGAATTGAGAAACAACAAATTAAGACTATTTCCTGTACCGTATTCTGGGGGCCCGAGAAAGATGTGGGTGGAATTTTCGATACCCTCTTCCAACCTGGACGATGACACTAATGGTCGAGGCGAACTAGAGGGGGTTAATAACATGAATACATTGCCATTCTCTAACTTGCCTTATGACACTATCAATTCAATTGGTAAGCAGTGGATCAGGAGATTCGCCCTAGCGCTGTCCAAAGAGACTTTGGGGCAGGTCAGGTCAAAATTCGCTTCCTTGCCAATACCTGGTGACAGCGTGACACTAAACGGATCCGATTTAGTATCTCAGGGCAAGGAAGAACAGAACGCACTGAGAGAGGAATTGAAAGCAACGCTCGCTGAACTAACATACCAAAAGATAGCAGAACAAGAGGCTGCTTCAGTCGATGCAGCGGAAAAAGTTTTACAAAGAATACCATATTCGGTATTTGTGGGGTGATAAAGTATGGGCGACAATAAATGGAACCAACCAGACGCTCCTCCACCACCCTTGTTCACGGGTAAAAAAGAGCGTGATCTTGTAAAGCAGGTCAGTGATGAAATTATCGAAAGAGTCATTGGGCAACAGGTGGTCTACTACCCAGTGTCTATTGAGGAAACGAACTTTCATCCAATATATGGCGAAGCAATGAACAAGACCTTTCTCAATCCAATTATGGTCTATGCTCTTGTGGAGTGGCAAGGATATGAGACGGAAACGACCAACTTAGGCGTAGATCGATTGTCAAAAATTGTAGTGCATTTTCATAAACGCAGACTGACAGAGGATCAGAATTTGTTTGTTAGAGAGGGTGATTTTATTTTGTATGGTGAAACTTATTATGAGATCGCGACTTTAAATGAACCAACTCAAATCTTTGGTCAGCGCGACCACATGATGGAAATAAGTGCCGAATGCATAAAGGCAAGAGAGGGTCTATTTAATGGAACGTCATAAACCATTCAGCGAACAACTTAACGACTACGAAGGCAAGCGTATTTTCGATTCAAGAATTGAGAATATAGATACTGCTATGTATAAGTTCGTGGATGAGCAAATGAATCTACACGTAAATTCCTCAACTGGGTTTAAGAAAGTACCAGTTATAATGTCATCAGCTGAAAGATCAGTGTTGAGTAAAAAGGACAGTCGTGTCAGGGATGCTGAAGGTACTCTAATCATGCCAGTCATCACTATCGAGAGGACCTCGATGACAAAAAGTCCTAGCGAGAAGGGTACAGTGTGGGCAAACATACCATCAACAGATAAGATAAAGGGTGGCACCATCCCCGTTATGCAGAAGATCGTGCAAGATAAGACTTCCAACTACAAGAACGCCCACTCCAAGAGAAGGAGAGGGCAATTGAACTTTCCAGATAAAACTGAAAAAACCGTGTATAAGACGGTCTCTATCCCCTTGCCAGTCTATGTTACGGTGATGTATCAGATTACCCTCCGAACGGAGTACCAGCAGCAAATGAACGACCTTGTAGTGCCTTTTATGACAGTTCCAGGCGGCATTAACTATATCATCATCAGAGATGGTAATCACAGGTATGAAGGATTTATCCAGCAGGACTATTCACATGAAAACAACATAAGCAACTTTTCAAACGAAGAAAGAAAATTCGAAACAAAATTCGATATTAAGGTGCTTGGGCACCTGATTGGAAGTGGCATAAATCAAGAGACACCTCACAAGGTAGTTAATGAGACAATCGTAGAAGTTAAGATTCCAAAAGAAAGGACCATTGTCGACCCAGATGAGTTGGCAAAATATGGGTTGTGAGGTAGGGCATGGTATTATCAGTCACAAAATCTAGAAGATTGGAAGATATTCCTTTTCCCCCGTCCACGATGGAAACGATCGATCTAGCAATGCATAAATTTATAGAAGAAACGCTAGACATTAGGTGCATTACGCCAACTGGGTTTAAGAAAGTGCCAGTGGTATGGACTTCATCTGAAAGGTTATTTCAAAGTAAGAAGGATAGTAGATTCAGGGACAAGGACGGTACCCTGGTTCTGCCAGTTATAACAATAGAGAGATCTAACATCACCAAGGATCCTTCGAGGAAGGGTACTGTGTTTGCAAATATTCCACCTATTGATAAAGTAAAGGGCGGATCCATATCAGTTTCCAGGCGAATTAAGCAAGATAAGACTTCTAATTTTGCAAATGCTTCGATGTATAAAAGGGCAGGACAATTAAATTTCTCAAAGAAGAATAGCAAGATAGTCTATGAGACATTAACAATCCCACTACCAGTCTATGTCACGGTCCAGTATGAAATAACCCTAAGAACGGAATATCAACAACAAATGAATCAAATAGTGACACCCTTCATAACAAGACCAGGTGGCATCAATTACGTAATAATTGAAGAGGGGAGATTAAGGTATGAAGCGTTTATACAGGAGGATTTCTCTCAGAACAACAATATAAGCAACTTTTCAAACGAAGAAAGAAAGTTTGAGACAAAACTCAACATTGAGGTTCTTGGGTGGTTAACTGGAGAGAATGTCAATAGACTTCAACCAAATGTTTCTATTCGAGAAAACATTGTTGAAGTTAAGATACCGAGGGAGAGGATAATTACTGGTGATGACCTAGATACTGTAAACGGGAGATTGTATGGACTTGAAGGACTTAAATCAGACTTGTTGTTACCAAAGGTTGATGACAATATTGCAAACTACAAGCAAGTTAGAAACCCAGGCGCAACAACAACGGAAGCTACCACAGGCGGTGGTGGAGGTGGAGGATCGTCATCTTCTGCAGACTCTGTGACAACTACTAATTACAAAGTTGCCCAAACACCCACCGAGACAGCTGACGGATCGACTACACAATTTACAGTACCAGAGGATTTTGTTGCAGGAACACTTATGGTGTTTAACCAAGGTCTTTTGATGCTTATCGGGGCAGATAATGACTATACTTTGTCTGGTAGGGTGGTTACTTTCGAAGAAGCGCCCCAGAATGAGGCGAACATACTATTTAGTTATATTGCTGATTAAAGGAGGATGCGAGAATGTCAGTTTTAAATAAATTATTGGGAATGCTGGATGATTTGAAAGAAGAAAATCCAGAATTGGCCAACAAGGCGTTACTTGCCGCAGAAACCCTTAAGGCGGGTATGGATCCCGACGATCTTGAGGAAGAATGGGAAGAAGAGGAAGAAGAGGAAGAAGAGGAACCCTTTGACGACTCTTATGTTGTTTTATATCCAGATGATACCCAATCATTGCTCGATGGTAGGGATAATATGAATGGTAAACTTACTGAATATGGGATCTACATGAGAGATCATGAGGTGAAAAAAATTCTAATGTTAGAAGAGATTGAGAGAATTAGAGAAGGTAATGAGCAGATCTTACAACTTCTTCGAGAAAAGTATAAGTTAGATCCAAACGCAGGATACACATTGGAATTAGATTCCAACGGTACAGGAAATCTAGCGTTTGTTAAGCAGTAGAGACTATTTAAAGTGAGAGAGGTATAATATGAATTTTACAACATCTGATATAGGAATCGCCGCTTACTTGCAGTTAAAGGGTATTAACCTGATTAGATGTAGGCGGTTAGATTCAGGAAAGTTTCATTTTGAGTTTGATGATAGGTTAGGTGAGTGCCAAGCTCTTTCGTTAGAGTTCTTGAATAGTGAGTTTTGTAAGTTTGATAATAACGTTAGAAATCTGAAGAAGGTTCTCTTCTCGTAATTCACAAACCCAGTCCGTTTAATATGCTGTTGGTTTTTGTTAGTGAAAAAATAAAAAACATACATTAAGGAGCAATTAAAATGGCTAAAACAAAAATTGGCACAAAACTATTGGCAAATAGTGCCATCACAACTGCGAAGTTAAATACTTCCGCAGTAACTCGCGATAAGATCGCATCAGGTTCAGTTCAAGTCGGTCACTTAGACCTATTCCAAGCACGTAGCGACGTGGCGCATCTTGAGGATGCCGACGTCTTAATCGTATCCGCATCTAAGGGCAAAAGCGGTGGCATGAGGACGGTCACGTTCGCACACCTCAAAGCAGCGGTTTCAGCATCTAATGCAGCTGTCGGTAACGAAGGACACATTCAGTTTCACGGCGAAGGCGGCACAAATGCGATGGACGCTATCTCAAAGATTAGAACAGACGGTGTTCACTTGACCGCTTCTGACGGCGGTAAGGTAGTGTTTGCATACACTGCAATTTCAGGTTCTACTGGTGAGATTTATTCTAGCGCTAAAACCACTTTGACGGTCAATGCAAAGACGACATTAAAGTTCAATATCAACGGAACCGATGAGTTGGACCTGAATGCAACAACACTTCAGCCTTCTTCGGACGGTGGACTCAACCTCGGTGCAGCAGCAAAGAAATACGGAACACTGTATCTTGATGCAGTATCTGGTTCAGGAACTTCCACAATCCACAAGTTGGATGTAGATAGTCTTGACGCAAGAAAGGTAACAGCAACAACCATCACTGGTTCTGGTACCTCTACGCTTCACAAGTTGGACGTAGATGATGCAACATTTAATGTTGTAAAGACAACAAACCTCTCCGCTTCGGCAACCGCACAGATTCACAAGGTTGACGTAGATGAGGGTACTTTCAATAAGGTTATCGCACCTGTGGTTACAGGTTCAGGCACTTCACTCTTTCACAAGGTTGATGTTGACGAAGGTACCTTTAACAAGATTATCGGTACTGTCGTATCTGGTTCGGGCACATCGCTCTTCCATAAGATTGACGGTGACGAAGGCGACTTCCGTAAGGTAGTTGCTACAAACATTACGTCTTCTGGTACATCAAACCTCCATGTCGTAACGGCAGATGAACTCTCTGGTTCTTCTGGTAAGTTCCGCAAGTTGGTTGTAGATGTTCTTGACGCAAGAACGTACAAATCCAGCATTACGACTTCAGAGCATTTTGAAATCGTTAATAAGCAGATCATTGCTGCGGCATCAGGATCCGCAGGTGATTCTGTTGAGGGCGCAGGTCTTCAGATTGGTGGCACTGCAGGTTCTGGTTCAAACGGTATCGCAAGTGTAATCTTGGGTAACGCAGGTGGCGGCGCTGGTTCTGATCTTCTTTTCAAGATTGGTTCCACACAGGGTCTCTCGCTTTCAACCACAGGTGGTAGAAAGAATGACGCAGTATTATTTGGTGTGTCTGGTACACTTTCAGCATCTCTTGGTATTTTCCAGGAATTGGACGTAGCGAAGGGATTGACGGCAACATCATTCTCTGGTTCTAAGGGTACATTCCACACCTTGTCAGGTACGATTGTACAGTATCACGAGATTGATGCAGACCAGGCAAGCATCCTTGACTTGGACGGTACATCTGCTACCTTTACTACGGTATCTGGTACGACTGTTCAGGCACACACGACTGATGCAGACAAGGTAACCGTTCAGGATCTTGACGGAACTTCTGCAACATTCACGGGAACAGTATCTGGTTCGACCGTTGATGCTCACCTTCTTGACGTCGATAAGATCGAGGTTAGAAGAATAGACGCAACATCGACCATTTCTGGTTCAGCAACAGCAACAATCCACAAGGTAACTTCAGATGTATTATCTGGTTCAGTCTTGACCGCACACAATGTGGACACAGACAAATTGAACGTGGGTGTTATCGTTTCAACTGATGTTGTCAAGGCAGCAAACCTAAATAGAGATATTGTTTATAATGCTTCCAACGGTAACGGCGGACTTAACTTTGCAAACGGTGTTCTGAGTATCGGACACCAGAGACAGATTTTCTCTAGAGATACATCTGTTGCAAACAGAGCAGCAGCACCTACACAGGGTTCTGGTTCTCTATATACGACTGCATCTTTGGCAACAACAAGCGGGGCTCCGACACTCATCATGTCAGGTTCCGAGATGGTATACCTAAATGGTGTTCTTCTCATCCCTGCACCAGCAACGCAGCGGCCGCCAGTCGACGGTGACTATACCATTGACTACAACAGCAGCAATGGTCCTGTGACAGTCGAATTGCACGAGAGTCTTACTATGGATGCTGACGATATTCTTGTCGTTCAGTTTCTCTCAGGAACGATCTCTTAAGTCTTAGTTTTGAGGGGGGGTTACCCCCCTCTTGTTTTGTTTATGTGTTTGTTATTTTATTTTACATAATAACAAAAGGAGAATAATTAAATTATGGCTTATACAATATTAGATAATAAGGCTGGAGTGCTAAACACGAGAGGACCAGTTTCCTCTTCATTAAGTTCGGCAGATGCCAGAAGTTATCGTTCAGGTTTGGTTAGTCCAAACGGGGAGTTGATGATTATTCCTACTAGATATAGGAACAACGACTTAAGTTTAAATCACGGTATTGATGTTAGAAAGTCTGGATCGAATGGTGTCTGGGATCTAATATCCTCTGTCCCACAGAGAACAACAAGTGGATTGATTGATCTTGTGTGGGTTAACAACAAAGAGTTTATTTTTACAACAAATGACGCATACGAAGAGTTGGGCGTTGTCACGGCATCAGCTGGTGGCGTCGACTTTGGTCTTCACAAGGTCATAACCAGAAACGACAACACAACAGGCGCAACAAATTGGAAACTTGAGATAAGTGCGGACAAAGACGCATTGTTGGCATACCATGAACCTGGTTCTGCTGGCGATCAGTATGTCTGGGTCTTCAACTCGGGTTCTGCAGACGACGCCGATGCGGGTTGGAACTGGACACAAACAGTGCGAGTTACGAACCAAACCTCAAAGGATGTTTATTCTGCGAGATGGTTGAGAACAAATGACGAATTCGCAGTTGGCGATTCCAACAACAATAAAGTTTGGATCGTTCAAAGAACAGGATCCAGTTTGGACGGATGGCCATCATACGTTCCAAGTGCTGGTGCAGCATCAGCATACTCAATAACTGGTTCTCAGGCAAGTTCTTACTTTGGTATGACTATGGAGTGGCATACGGCAAGTAATTCACTTCTCATTTTCAACAACGCACAAGTAGAAGTTCACGCATCTTCATCGCAGGGATATTCTGGACAAAATCAACCAGCATATACCTTGACTGGGTCCTCTTTCGACAATGGATCAGGCGCTTTGACTGGTTACAGTTCAAAGCATTATAAGGGTTCGATATTCTACAGAATGGATGCGACTTACCACGATACACTTACGATTGACTCTGTGTATGTTCTAGAGAATGGATCAAACACTGGAGGATATCCAGGTGGGTGGAGAGCGGAGTTTCTAACTCAATCTGGTATGGCAGAGATTTACAACACCAACCCAGAAGATCGTGCCCCAGGGCAGATCTTTATTGGAGGTGGTATACTTTCTTTGGAACCAGGCAGAAATGCTTCCCTTAACCAGTCTGCGACAAATTTTCATGTCTTTACAACAGGTCTGGGAACTGAAGGCGCCGTGGAACCAACAGCCATCGATGGCGAGGTTTCTAGTTCTGTTGTGGCAGCAAACGGTGGATTGGTACAAGCAGGTAACACTGACTCTAACCCTTCCGCTCAAGCAAATATCCCAGCTGGAGCGCTATCTGGTAACACCACTGTAACAGTAGCGATTCTATCTCAAAGTGCTGGCAAAGGCACAGCGATAACGGATATTTCAGCATTAGGTACAGCGATTATTGCTCCAAGAGCATCGTCAGACATTATTAGATTTGTTCCTCACGGTACATCCTTTAGTAGTCCTGCGATTCTATCTTGGAACATCACAGGTAGCACATCGGCAATAAGAATCTTTAGAAGGCCGAACGCTTCCAGTGCATGGGCAGAACTCGCCACCAGTAAGTATAGTTTTAGCAGCGGGCAGGTTCACGTAACCGCAAGCTCGTTTAGTGATTACATGGCCGTAGGAGGGGCATCAATGGCAGTAACAAAAATAGGCAGCGTTCTTATAAAAGACGGCGTCGTAACAACAATTAAGTTAGGTTCGAGTGCAGTACAGAGAGATGATATTGGATCTGGATCCGTTCAGGTTACTCACTTGGACACATCAACACAGGCAAGAAACGATCACGTTGACTTTGTAAATGGTGATTATTTTTATTGTGGTGACGCATCAGACAATGAAACTAAGGCATTTAGTTTTACTCAACTGAAGACTGCATTATCTCTCTCGAATGCAGCGAGAGGTAACGAAGGAGCAATTCAGTATAACGACGGAAGTGGTTTCGATGGTATCGCTAAGATTACCACAGATGGTGTACATTTGACTGCTTCAAACGCTGGTAAAGTAGTTTTTGCTTATACTGGTGTTTCAGGATCTACTGGTGAGATTTATTCTAGTGCCAAAACTACTTTGACGGTTAATGCAAAAACTACACTTAAGTTGAACATTAACGGAACAGACGAATTGGATCTAACTGCAACAACACTTCAACCATCTACTGATGGTGGACTCAATCTTGGTGCAGCTGGAAACAAGTACGGAACGACATACTTAAGTGTGTTGACCGCGTCTTCTACAGCAGAGTCTACCCTTCACAAGGGTGATGTTGATGCATTGACAGTAGGAAAATTAAACCTAGATTCAGGCGCTTCTGTGATCTCTGGTTCAGGTACAGCATCGATCCACCAGATTGATGTTGATGAAGGAACGTTCGGTGGGGTTAAATTCTCCACTGCTAGAGCAAGTGCTGCTTATATGATCACTGGTTCTGGAACGGCACAAATTCATAAACTTGATTCAGACGAAGGTGATTTCCGCAAGGTTATTGCAACAGTCGTTACTGGTTCTGGAACTTCTACATTCCATAAGACAGACGTGGATGAAGGTACCTTTAATAAGGCAACCGCAACCGTAGTCACATCTTCTGGAACGTCAGTAATTCACAAGATTGATGGTGATGAGGGTGATTTCCGCAAGGTAGTCGCAACCAATATCACATCTTCTGGAACTTCGAACCTCCATGTTGTTACTGGTAATGACATATCAGGTTCATCTGGTAAGTTCTACAAGATTGTGGTAGATGACCTTTCAGCTAGAAAGATTACTTCTGGCGTGACAACATCTGAACACTTCGAAGTTCCACAAAAGCAGTACATTGCGTACGCAAGTGGTTCAACAGGCGTGGCCGCCGAAGGCGCTGGTCTTCAGATTGGTGGTACAGCAGGTACTGGTTCAGCTGGCGTAGCAAGTATTGTTATGGGTGACGCTGGTTCTGGAGCAGGACTCGATCTCTTGTTAAAGATCGGATCAACACAGGGTGCTTCCTTGAGTGGGTCTGTCAGTGATGGTGGTCAGAGATTTGGTGTCACGGGATCTATCTCTGGTTCAGTGGGTATTTTCCACACTGTAACAATCAACACTGCGATCGGTAACCAGGACTCGATTATGAGTGGTTCTACCTTCAATGCGCAGACTGTAACGGGTGCTCTCGCACAGATCTTTGAAATTGATTCAAATCAAGCAAACATTGGAGACCTGGACGGCACCTCAGCTACGTTTACAACAGTATCGGGTACAACCGTTCAGGCACATACCCTAGATACAGACAAACTTACTGGTAACGATGTTGACGGCGTGTCAATGACGATCACTAGTACGGTGTCTGGTTCTACTGTAGATGGACACTTACTTGATGTTGACAAGATTGAAGTTAGAACGTTGACGGCAACGTCAACCATTTCTGGTTCTGGAACGGCAACGATCCATAAGATAACTTCAGATATATTGTCTGGATCCAAAACAACACCGCACACGCTCACTGTTGATAAGTTGCAGTTGAATGATATTGTTACAAATGATGTGATCAAGAAAGCGCATCTCAATTGCGATATCGTTAAAAGCGCAACCAATTCACATGGTGGACTTATATTCAACAATGGTCAGTTGAGCGTCGGTTGGCACAGAAGAATATTCAGTAGATCTTCTAAGAAGATTGTGAATAGATCACAGCCAACTCAGGGTTCTGGATCGCTATATACAACCTGTTCTCTACCTCCTTCAGGATCTTACATCTCAATGGTGTCTGGTTCGGAGATGGTTTACTTCAATGGTCTTCTTCTTGTGAAGAGTAACGGCGTTGCAGGTAACCCAAGAGACGGTGACTATAGAATCGACTATAACGGCGGCGAGGTTTTCTTGCATGAAACCCTTACAATGGACGCTGATGATGTTGTGGTAGTTCAGTACCTATCTGGATCACAGACATTATAATAAACCTACCTAAATGGGGGGCAAGAGCCCCCCACTTCCTTTTCTTGTTTCTTTTACTAACTTTTGGAATTTTCAAAGACTATTTAATAGAGAGAAAATAATATATTTTTTGTAATTTTTCGTTATAAGGAGATTTCCAGTATGTCTGTAAAGAGATTTAAATTTGTATCCCCAGGTATCTTTCTCAATGAGATTGATAATTCACAATTAGCCAGAGAACCAGAGGCGGTTGGTCCAACCATCATAGGGCGCCTTCAAAAAGGTCCAGGCATGATCCCACTTAGGGTTGATAGCATGAGCCAATTCGTAGAGGTTTTTGGTAACCCAGTGCCAGGTGGCACAGGAGGCGACATTTGGAGAAATGGTAATGAGACCGCTCCAACCTATGCTGCTTATGCTGCGCAGGCGTTTTTGAAAAACAGTGGACCAGTAAATGTTGTAAGACTTTTGGGAACTGAAGATCCACAGGCAACATCGGCAGGCGCTGCAGGTTGGACTTTAGATAACTCCTTAAATGCTGCAGCTGTTTCCGATTCTAATTCCGCAATTTATGGTTTATATCTTTTTTCAACAGGAGGTGTCGACCGTCGCGGACATATTACTGGGTATCACAATCCTTTGACTAGTTCAGCAGTAATGCTGGATAGAAGTCACAACATCTCAGGGTCTCTTGCGGCAGTATTCTACTTCCAAAAGGGCGCAATTGCTCTTTCGGGTAACGTTGGTCACTTCGGCGGCCACATGGGTGGAAACAACCCGAGATCAGTTCCTTCAGCTGCAACAGCAGGACACGTCGCTACGGGTTCTCACGTCTTGATCAAGTCAACAAATTCAGCAAAGATGGAATTCTCAGCACTGTTGACAGATGGTGGCAAGGCAGAGAGAAGAGTGACCTTTAACTTTGACAGGAACTCTGATAAGTACATTAGAAAGGTCTTTAATACAAACCCGACACTAACAAACTCAGACACAACCCAAACAGCCGCTTTAACTCGGTATTGGTTGGGAGAGTCTTTTGATAGATTTGCAAAAGATACACACGGATTTTCAGGTACTAGTGGATCACTCCACAAGGGTGCCCTTTCAGCCGATTCATCTTTGTGCGGTATAGTAATTCCGCTACATGAAAATACATTGGCAAGACAAATCCCAAACCAGGACTCGAAAACGCCACATGTGTTTTCACAAGACTTAAATGTAGTCGGTACAGGATTTAAAGCAGCGGGACAGCAAAAGTTGTTTAGATTTGTTGGAATCAACGATGGTGGTTGGAATACGAGAAACTTGAAGATCTCGATTACGGACCTTAGAGCAGGTAATGACGTAGATCCATACGGCACATTCTCGGTACTCGTTAGAAGAATCTCGGACAACGATGGACGCCCTGTTATTTTAGAAAGATTCTCACAGTGTAATTTAAACCCGAACTCTAGCAACTATCTCGGTCGCAAAATGGGCGACCAATATAGAGACTGGGATGAAGTCGACAAGAGATACAGAGTTTATGGAAATTATCCTAACCAGTCCTCATTTTTTAGAGTGGATATTGATCAAGATGTAGATAACGGTGCAACAGACGCAGCGTACTTACCATTCGGTTTCTATGGTCCGCCAAGATACAAGACAGACCAGGTTACAACTATTCGTAAGGAGACAGGTACCATTAGTCGAGTTTTCCCGAAGACAGCAGGTATTGGTACCGCTGCGCTGGTTTCTATGGCAGCAACTGGTGTGAAATCTCAAGGTTACGCAAACGCCTTCTTCGGCGGACTTCCGATGAATTCCACAGCATCTTTCGTAGCACCTGCATTGCCACTTAGATTAACCGCATCAGCAGAGGGTCTTTCTAATGCCCAGCAGTCTTACTTTGGTGTTTCGACGTATAGGTCGCCTACTGACACCAAGTTCGACTCGTCTTTTACTGACGTAACAAGACGACTCGGTAGTGGTTTCTTGTCAAACGGGCAATGGGATGTTGGTGATGCTTCTACTAAATTGGAGCACTCATTCATGTTTACATTGGACGACCTTGTTATTATAAGTAAATCAGGGTCTGTTGGTTCTGATGTTGGTAAGTCTCAAGGAGAAATCGCCGTCACCGACGTGGGCACAGCACTCTACATTAGCGGATCTAGAGCACTTAATAAGTCTTATACTGCCACGAGAGGTGGATATAAGGATCTCGTTAAGTCTGGTTTCGCTAAATTCACCATACCAGTATATGGCGGTCATGACGGATTTGATATCACAGAGAAGGAAGCGTTCAGAAATAGTAAGTTCTCATCAGGCGATGAAACGACCTCATATGAACTCGCAGCCCTCAAGAGAGCGATCGATTCAGTCTCAGACCCCGAGGTCGTGGAGATGAATGCCCTCGCAGTACCTGGTATCACTAACACAAGAATCACCAATCACATGATCAGAACTTGTGAAGATCGTGCAGATTCTCTTGCAGTTATTGACATTGAGACTGGTGGGTATATTCCATCAACTGAGAATACTGACTCTTTCAAGACCAGAATTCAGAACTCCAAGGTAAGAACTGCAGTTGATACTCTTGAAAACAGAGGAATTGATTCTAGTTATGCTTGTTGTTTCTATCCTTGGGTCAAGATCCAGGACCAAATCAACGACAGACAAATTTGGGTACCACCTTCAGTTGTGGCTCTAGGAACATTCGGTAGCACCGAGGCAAAATCGGAACTATGGTTTGCTCCAGCTGGTTTTACTAGAGGTGGATTATCAGAAGGCGCAGGCGGCGTGCCAGTTCTTGCAGTATCTCAGAGAGTTTCCTCCAAGGAAAGAGATGATCTGTATGAAGCAAATATTAATCCAATTGCGCAATTCCCAGCAGAGGGTATTGTGGTGTTTGGACAGAAGACGCTTCAAACAACGCCTTCAGCACTTGATAGAATTAATGTACGTCGCTTGATGATTTACGTCAAGAAAGAAGTATCGAGAAGAGCAGCAACGCTATTGTTCGATCAGAATGTGCAAGCAACCTGGGATAGATTCCGAGGATCAGTAGAACCGTTCCTAGACAGCGTTAAGTCTAGATTTGGTCTCACGGAGTTCAAGGTGGTTCTTGACTCAACAACGACGACACCAGATTTGATTGATAGAAACATAATGTATGCAAAGATCTTCTTGAAGCCCGCTAGAGCAATTGAGTTCATCGCGATCGACTTCATGATTACCAACTCTGGTGCATCATTTGAAGATTAAAAAATAATAGGCACTATTTAATAGTGTTAGGAGGATTTTTATAATGGCAAGTCAGAAATTTTGGTCCGATGCTTCAATTGAACCGAAAAGAAAATATAGATTTTTGTTATCGTTTAATGGTATCCCGCAGTGGATCGTGAAGACAACGGGTAAACCCAATTTTTCGGTGACGGAGTCTGAACATAGTTTTATTAATTACAAGTTTTACTACCCTGGAAGGTTGGAGTGGGAAGAGATTTCAATGACTCTTGTAGATCCAGTTGATCCAGATGCATCAAAGACCATGTTGGATCTAATCGAACTGTCTGGATATGTTGCACCACATAATTTCTTGAACGACCCTCTCGATAGAGGTCAGTCAAGCAATATTGTTACCTTCTCTAAGAAGCAGGCAACAAGCGCAGTGGGTGGTAGAGTGTATATTCACACGATTGATGAGAATGGATCTCCGATCGAGACCTGGTCTCTATATAATCCTTGGATTAAGAGTGTTAACTTTGGTGATCTTGATTATGAGTCTGACGATCTTGTAAACGTTGAACTTACGATGAGATTTGATTGGGCAGGACTTGATACTAAGGGCGTTTCAGATAAGGGCGCACTTCGTCAGGTTCAACAGTCTGGCCAAGGCGCACAGGCAGGACTTACTGGATTAGCACCAGGAGTTTAATAAAAAAAATATTTATTTTGGTTTATAATAGTTTTAGTAAAGTGAGGTTTAAATGAGTAGAAATTCGAACAGGATGGCGCGCAAAGCGCCTCCTGCCAAAAAACAAACAGCTCCAGAGGAGTTACAAAGTCCACAACCCCCAGTACAAGCAGTAAGAAGAACGGCAAACACCGAATTCGTCGAACTGCCGTCTAGGGGTCTGTTTTATCCACAGAATCACCCTCTCCACGGTCAAGAGACAGTTGAGATTAGATTCATGACAGCCAGGGATGAAGATATCTTAACATCTCCCGCTCTTTTAAGAAAGGGAGTGGCAATTGATAAGTTCATTCAGAACATTATGGTCGATCAAAGCATTCAGGTAGCAGATCTGCTTATCGGTGATAAGTCAGCAATTATGGTCGCTGCAAGAGTAACAGGGTATGGGCCTGATTATGAAGTAAAGATAACCTGCCCAGAGTGCAATACAGACTGTGACATCACAGTTGACCTATCAGAATATCATAAGTATTTTGAGAAGTTTGAACAGTCAGAGAATTTTAAGACAAATCAGCAAGGGCACTTCGAGACAACTCTCCCCATGTCAGGGCAAAATGTTGTTGTTAGGTTGTTGACGTCTAGGGATGAATCTAGGATGGCCAGTAGAATGTCATCGAAGAAGAAGAACAAGTTGGCAGAAACCAATACGACGGACTTCTTAAAGATGATCATTGTATCTATTGACGAAATCGCAAACCCAGCTGATTTGAATGAGATGATAGGTGAAATGCCAGCGAGAGATTCTAGGTTCTTGAGAAAGAACTATGCTTCCCTTGTTCCAACTGTAAGACTCAAGGAAGATTTTGAGTGTATGTATTGCGGTGCCGAAGCCGAAACGGAGGTACCCCTGGAGGCGACGTTTTTTTGGCCTGACCTCTGATTATATGTTACATGTGCATGAACAGATATTTTATCTAGTTCAGCACGGTAATTGGAACTATTTCGATGTTTATGACCTACCTATAACCATTAGAAGGTGGTTTGTGGAAAGACTCTCCAAGTACTTTGAAGAAAGGAACAAGGAAGCTGAAAAGATCAAGAAATAAACAAACAATATCCTCTTTTGACTTGCCAAACTAATTACTAATGGAGACGTTTATGAATAAGAAAGTACCAATTGTAATAGACTTCACAAAGATCGACGAAAGTTTTTTGGTCGCTATGGGCGCAAGGTTGAGAATGGTCTTGGACGCTCTCTTTACGGGTGAGTATTTTCCTGTATCTGTTAAAGGATCACCAGCACAGGTGGATTCCTTTGTCAGGACACTTGCAGGCGAAAAAAGGTATCTCTCTTCTTTGTCTCAATATGGTTTAAACAACCCAAAGACGTTTAAAGACAAATTCAAGTTAGATAGGTCAATCAAATCTTTTGAAAGAGATACGGGTTTAGTTTGGCCTTTTAAGTAGGGGACTTCTAAATGGCATTCATAGATCCTCAAAAATTAAAAGAATTATTTAAGAAATTCGAACAAGGGGGTGAGTACAACCCTGGCGACGGAACCTCTCCTGAGATTTCCGATTCTGATCAAACTTTATTAAGTGATTTAATATCCGAATACGAAAAGATACTATCAAGAAAATCTGGAGGCACCACTGGAGGTACATCATCAGGTGAATACTTCAGAAATCTCTTAGAGAAATTCAAGAAAGATAAAGAATATAGTGAAAAAGCGGGCAAATATCTGGAGTGGGATACCCAAGAGGCTTCCGAAGTAAAGAAGCAGATCGCACAATCTCAAATGTCTAAAATAAAGAGCAAAATAGAAGAATATGCTATAGCTGGAGAGTTGAACACAGAAGCTGCCAAAAGAGCACAAGAAAAGTACAAACTGTTAAAGCAAGAAATAGACGAAAATGACAGCATGTTGAAGTCGCTAGCAAAAGGCGAATCCATAGCAGTATCCATGACCCAGTCAGTCCTCGGCGTTAGTAATTCCTTTTCAGGCCCAGACGGCATTATTGGTTCGATCAAGGGATTTGGGAAAGGACTCAAGAAAACCGTCAACTCATCAAATATCCTGGTTGCTGTGTTTACGAAAATGTTTGAACAAGCTAAGGCAGTAGATGAAGCAAGAGCAAAACTGTATCAGAAGACTGGATTGTCGGGACTCACAACAGAGATGATGGATATTGGACAAGAGTTGGCATCAGTGTATGGTCCTGGGTCTCCAGCAGCTGCTGGTGAAATATTAGCGGATCTTCAAAGCGAGATGAAGGTTTTTAAGGATTTTAGAGACTCTGGAGAGATCGTTAGAATGGCCAATATGTCTGGTAGGTTAAAATCCCTTGGAGTGTCTGTTACGGCAATGGGGAGTTCATACCAAGCCATGTCAAAGGGTATCGGGATGGATGCCGAAGAGATGGACCATACAGTAAGGGCCCTTTATAAGATGGGCAAAGACTATGGGATGACTCAGAAAGAGTCTCTTGGGTCCTTTGCTAAAACTTTACCAACATATGCTCGATTCGGGAAACGTGCACCGCAAATGTTTGCTAGACTTGCCGCAACAGCGAGAGCAACAAATGTAAAGATCGAAGATTTGATGTCTTTAACTGAAGATTTGGACACATCAGAAAACGCCCTGAAGACAGCTGCCAAACTAAATTCATTATTGGGCGGATCTTTTGTTAATGGGGTTGCCCTTCTTGCTGCAGACGCATCTGGCAAGGTGAGATTGATTGCAGAAGCATATCAGAGAGCAGAAGCACAGTTCGGGGTACCACATCAACGCGTTCAACGCGCAATGCAGGGTTATCTTGGGTCTGCAGGGGTGAGTGCAGAAAACTTTCAAAAGATAGTTAGAGGGCAATTCGCAGATTTTGATGCTAAGGTAGCTAATCTAGACGAAGCAGCAACGGATGAAGAGATTAAGAAGGATACAGAAAAAACACTAGACCAAAGCAAGCGAATCGATGCTGCAATGGCAGAACTGATCCAAAAACTTAACAACCAGATCAACAAGCACATGCCAGCTATTGCCAAAACGGTCGGATTCTTGGCCAGGCATGCCAAGATAACTCTACCAGCACTTGCCTTGGCAGGGATGGCAGTTAGCGCAGCATACATGAAATCAAAATTCGATAACTTCGTGCGAATACCAAGGATGAAGTTACAAATTGGTACACTTAAGGCTCAGCTCGCCGCATTAAAGGCAGCATCTGCCGCCAAAGGTGCAGCATCTTGTATAGAAACAGCAGCAAAGACCGCTGGTTCAATGGTCTCGTCGGGCGCTGCGGGTGCCGTCGACGACGTCGCCAAAGGTGCAGCATCTGGTTTGGCCGGAACCGTTGCAGGTGAGGGGTTAGAGGCAGTAGCAAAAAACCCTGGGTTTATTGCAAAGCATTCTGGCAAGATTGCTAACTTCCTCAAAAACAGTAAACTAATTCAAGCGATAGGAAAATATCCAATCGTGGAAACGCTTTTTGCAATTGGTGAATCTGCGGGGGTGTTGATGGATGACACCTTGGATGTAAAAGGCAAGGCAAGAGGAGTGACAGAAGCCGTCGCTGGTGCCCTCGGCGGATGGCTTGCTGGTTGGGGACTCGGCGCAGCATTGGCCGCCATATCAGGCGGTAGTCTTGGGTGGCTTGGGTACATGGCTGGAGGTTTTTTGGGAAGTTGGCTTGGACGCCTGCTCGCTCGATCAGCCATTGGTCAAGGTTTTGCTGATAACGTACTGATGCCAATTCTTAAATCCATGGGAGTTGAAGATGGAAGCTATGCGCAGAAGCTGGACGTCCAGCAGATGAAAAAGTCAGGCATGTCCCCGAAGGATATCGCAAGAGCAAAAGGGGAGTTTGTTGCTGAAGAGATGACACAATCACAATTGATGGGGTTCGAGGATACCTTAACTGCCATGAGTCCAGTTCCGATGAAGAAGGCAAAGTTTGAGAACTCAAAACATGACGGTGTGCTTTTGGAGCAGTTAGATAATTTGCGGAAAGGTCTAATTAAACTAAGAGACATAGACCCTTCAGTCTCATTAGAGGTTGGAAGTAGGGTCTATGCCATTAATGGGGGCAGTGCATGAGCGATCAGGGTAAAAGACTTGTAGAGCAACTCAAAGCAGCTGCAGCAAACTCTAGAATAGATCCAGCACTTGCCCAAACACTACTTGAGGCAATTACCGAAGTGATGGGCGATCAATCAGTTGATGTCCGAAAAGTAAGTGTAGAAGAACTTTCAAAAAGATACCAAGACATAGATAGACTCTTATCAGAACAGAAAGATAAGATAGAAGGCGTTATCGATCTTGAAAAGAGGAAACTAGAACTCTTGGGCCAAGAGGCATATGATCTAAAAAGAAAGATTGAGTTTATGGTCACGCAGGATGAGGTAGATGAAAAGGAACTTGAAACCGCCAGAAAGAGATATAAAGAAATCAAGAAAATAGTCAAACTTCAAGAAGACTACGATAAGGGATTAGCTAAAGGTGAAGCATCTGCCGAGAGGTTATTGCAAGCTACCTTTGGATTATCAAAAGGTTGGGAGAATTTATCAGGCAAAGGTCTATTAGAAGGGTTCACCAAAGGTATTGCGGAAACAATGCAGTGGCAAAACGTTCTAGTTGCAATTACCGCTAAAATGTTTGAAACAATGTTGCGGATGGACAAAGCACGCGCAGCACTCTTCCAAAGGTCCCAAATCACTAGAGAGCAGTTAAATGTTGGTGAAGCAGCTGCCGCAATGGGTCAAATAGGTACAAATCTCGAAGGAGTTGCTGCCGAAGCTGCATCTTCTCTTAAAGAGAATTTTTTATCGTTCTCGGAATTGACCACAGGAGAGGACTCTCAACTGGTTGCATTGACAGCCGGTATAGGTACATTGAGCAAACTAGGGGTGTCTATGGACACTCAGGCGCAGATTATTGGAACTCAAATTAAGGCCCTGGGACAAACACCAGAACAGGCAAACGATCTTCTATTCAACCTTGCAGGCGTAGCCAGAGCACTGGGGCGACCTCCACAAGAGATGGCACAAGATTTTAAGAACGCCCAACCGATTCTGGCCAGGTTCGAGGCAGAACTGGGACGCAGGATATTCAAAGACACAGCATTTATGGCAGCGAAACTGGGAATAGAGGTTAACCAGTTGTTACAAATGAATGAAAATATGGATACATTTGAAGGCGCCGCAAAGTTCGCCCAAAGCATCAATATTGCTTTCGGTGCTCCTCTTGTCAGCGCTCAAGCCTTGCTAGCAGCTGAATCTCCAGCAGAAAAGAGAAAAGTGATCATGGATTCCCTTGCTAGGGAAGGGAGATCGATCAAGGAACTTAGTGCAAGAGAATTGCGAGCACTTGCAAAAGAACCAACATTGGGTTTCGGCGGTGACGTCGCAAAATTGAAGCAGTTTATGGACGCCGAAGCTGATCTTTTAGAGAGTGACAGGGAGGGTCTTGATGCAGTGGCAACAGATATGCAAGGCACCCAATCAGAGATCGCAGACCAGTTGTCAGTCGCTACAAAGATAGACGCCGCAATGGAGCAGGCGATTAGAATGCTCGTCAATGCCATTGGCGGGGAGAAGGGTTTGATGGAGTTAACAAATGTCGTCGTGGGCATGATAAGTTTTTTCACTGATAACATTGCTCTGTTTTCGAGCATAATGATGGGTATGGCTATGAACACTTTCGGCGCATCAATGGGCGCAATCGGTACAGTGGTTGCCTTCGGCGCTGGCGCATCAATGGCAGGCAGCACTCAGGAGCAAGAAGAAAAGAGAATGCAGTCTGAACGCGAAGCGAAATACCCAACAAAGACTACTCAACCCAACAAACGTGCATCTGGTAATTTGAATCAAGTTCAAAAAAGGATGGAAGAGACAGTTGCCGATGCAAACCTAAAACTTCCTGGCGGCACTAGTGTTGTAGGATCATCTAAATCCAATGTAAAGGCAAAACCAGGCGAAGCTCGCGCTGATCTACAGTTCAATGCTAGTTCGGTGTCGAAGAGAGGAACAAACCAAGCTGCCCCAACTGAGGATTCAAATTCAGCCCAATCACTGGGTCCAGTTATGGCAACTCCAAACATTGCTCGCAATTATATGACCCCCGTTTTTGATAAGAATGATGTGTTTTATGCTGCTAAAGCAGACGGCGCCTTGGCCACGATGATAAAAGGTATCACAGAGATCGTTGCCGAAATCGCAGCAAAAAAGTCGGATTTGAAACTATCTATGAAAGAGAGGGATGCAGGTCAAATGGTGGTCGATGGACTCAATGCAATAAAGAGGTTATAATATGGCAGGTGGTGATGGATTCTGGTCAGTCGATGCAAAACACACAGATCCGATATTGTCGAGATTTGAAGAAGCTGGGTTTAGTATAGAAATTATGCACATCGCAACTGGTAAGGCGTGTGTGTTTCCAGCTTGGTTAACCAGTTTTAATGAGAACTTTACAAGTCAGTGGAACACGCAGAATGTCTTCGGCCGCGCTGATCCAATTGGATCTTGGAATAACACTACAAGGAGAATCTCATTATCGTTGAGTATTCCATCCTTTACACCCGAAGAGGGATACGCCAACATGCACCAATTGGAGCATTTGATAGGGTTTTTGTATCCATCCTACAGTTCTAATGGCGGACATAATGTAATGAACGCTTATCCGTTACTTAAAATGAAGTTTGCAAACTTTGTCAAGGATGCAAGACAAGAACAAAACGCAGTAAGCGTGTTAAAGGGTGGACTTTCTGGATGGATGGAGAATGTTGATTTTACCCCCAATCTAGAAGCGGGGTTTCATCACATGTCACCAGCAATGAGCGCAAATGATGTAAAGTCTTATAATAGGACAAACGACGCACACGAAAGGCAAACTACAAATAAGAGTCATACTTTTGTCCCTAAAGTGTTTGAGGTTAATATGTCTTTTGTTGTTGTTCACGAACACTCTCTCGGGTGGAGTGGTGCAAAGAAGTGGTTAGGTGGACATGCAACGGGATATCCCTATGGGTATGAGTCGCAAGGCGGCGTTCTCCATGATGTCAAGCGAGGATCCGCAGCAGTGAATAATTCACCACTGAAAAGGACAAGAGGCGGCACTGGCAGTCAGGTTTCCGTGTCGACCTCCGCAAAGAATTCGAAACGAAACAATAAACAAAATAAACAAACGCAAGTAAATAAATCTGCAGTCAATGATAAAATAGATAAGGCCAATGCGCCAAAGGCAGATAAGAAATGAGTAGATATTCAAACAGAACCATGGTTATTAATAGTCACAAGATGTATCACAACACGTTAAAGAATAGGGGGACAAAACGGATAACACAGTTCGCAACACCAAAGTTCATAACCCTACCAGACGAATTGAGAAAGAATGTACGTTATGAAATTGCCATATGGCAAACTGGCGATAAATACTTTAAGTTTGCAGACAGGTATTATGGCGACCCAGAATTGTGGTGGGTCATAGCAAGTTTCAATCTCGCGCCAACCGAAGCACACCTTGACATTGGTGACACCATCTATATTCCGATTAATTGGGAATTAATATACGATTATGTGAGGGGGTAGGGATGAATTACACACCAGATGAACAGGAATTCGTTGACAGAATTAAGGCAGAAGCCAAGAGAAACATCAAAAGTTTTAAACAAAGTATCACCATCCAGATGCTCAACATGGCAGCTGCCAACAGCACGGGACCTACCGCCAAGCAGTATAAACCAATCAATGATTATCTCAATAAAGTGATCAAACCACGCAACAATGACAACTACCCAAATGAAAAAGAGTTGACGGTAGAAGATTATAACAAAATCCACCCATTGTCCAAAGGTTTGAATTTGTATAAATTAGGTATTGACGATGATTATAAAAAACTCCAGACTTGGGAAAAGAAATATGGTGCTGGCGGCACCGCTGATAAGAAAATTGAAGAACTAATCACAGTCCTGCGTGATAACAAGAACCAAAAAGATAAAAAGTCCCGAGATGCAGCTGCCAAGAAAATAGCAGAATTAAAAACGAGTCTAGGAACGGCCGCCACAACGGGTAAACTACTCTCCGCGTACGGTACAGACTCAGAAGTCGTTGCAGAAATTGAACAAGAAACGGCAACAGAAGACCATGCACTGGATAACCCAATAAAACCTCAATTCGCAGAATTCACTTTTGATAGAATCCGACAAAACTATATATCCTTAAGAAAGGGAACAAAGGATCAGCACCTACTAAGCATGTATGGAGCGCACATAATGAACACAACTGCCATGACCCGCACCTCTGCGGCCGCAGCAAAAGGCCGCGTTTTTTCGATAAAGTCAGGACTGGACACAAACAGACTCACCAATATTTTTAGTTTTAAGATGGAGTATGTCAAAGATAAGGACTATGAGGGGTTTTTAATAAATCCACTTGTCACTCTTAATAATGCCCAACTCGCTGCTTTAACACCAAGGGTGGAGTTCTTTGTATATAACCGCGAAAAGAAAACAAAGAAACCGATCCCCATTCAAAATAGGGGATTATCAACTCAGAAAAGGACAGGAATTACTGCCCTTAATAACTTCCAGAGTGTTTTGGGTCTTCAAGATTTAACAATTCGTCTTGCGGGTGACACCCCAGAGACCGCCAAGAGAGACATTGATTCAACTATAACTTTTTATGGATCCAACTTGTCTGTTTTTAGCAGCAAGAGAGGACGTGAATTGTATTTGCCACTTATTCAGCCAGAGGGGTTAGGGTCCGAAGACGGTAGTCCAAAAGACCTTATGATGACAGTGGGGTGGAACATGCCCAGTTCGGAGACAATCAAATCACTTAACTATACACCCCTGCAAGTAAAGTCACTGAAGAGGCAATTGAAGACTTTTGTCATGAGTTATTACAAACACTCATTCAACTTCAATGAGGATGGGTCTTTCATGCTTCAGTGTGATTATGTTTCAAGAACCAGTGAGGTGTTTCAAGATATTGATGTAATGTCTGACGGTGACTCACACGTCCGCAGTTATTATGATGGATTAATCTCTCAAATGCCCAAAGAAACACAACCGACTTTGAACAGAAATATACAGAGGGTCGTGAACGAGTATATTAATAGGGTGCATCCGACTGCTTCCGACGATACTAAGAAGAAGATCCGAACCTTTTTCAAGAAGATTCCCAAAAAGGAACACAACCAAGTGACCACTCACATAAGTGTCCACACTGATTATTTTCAACAAAAGAAGACAAAGAAGATAAATGCCGTACTAAATCATCTGACAGATAATAGCAAGATGTACAGGTTCGCAATAGAAGGAAAAGCATACAGAGAGAAGTTGTTCGATACTGCCTTTAGTAGGGTTATGAGGCCCCACTTCTATAAGTTAAATTTTACTGACGACCAGATGCTCCCTCCGAAGATGTGTACAACTGGTGGATCACAGAAAGTTGTGGATTTTAGAAGAGTATGTAGATTTAGGATGCAGGTTTCTAAGACGCTGGATGAAGAGTTCTTAAAACCAGAAGAAAAGCGAATAAAGGTTCAAAGAATGCTCGTAACTAAAGATTCTGAAGGTAATGAACTTCCAGGGTTGAGTATAATGGAAGAACTAGATCTCGACGACATCGTAAATGTCCGCTTGCCTGATACTGATAAGTCATACATAGAGATATCTCCTACTAAAAAGACTGCTGAAAGTGACAACCCCATCAAGAAAATAAAATCTAAAGTCGATTCGATTGCCAAGGGAGATGACAAAACCAAAAAAGGTCGAAAGGCCGTCCTCGATGAAGAAACCAAAACCTATGACAAAAAAGTGAAGGTTCTACAAGACAAACTTGAGAGAGCTAAGAAGGGCGAATACAGCGAAGGCTGGCTCGATGACTCAATATCAGTGGCCACGGCGAAAGCACAAAAAGAACTTGATGCTGAGTTGGCCCGTCACGCCACGGTATTGGCGGACCTCGACAGCGAGCATGCTGTTCTGTTTTTTACAATGGGGGATATAATTTCTTCATTTTTGAAAGTTAGCGAAAGTGTCAAGGTGTTGGAGAGAGATAAAGTCAGTGTGATGTTGGGAAATATTCGCATCAATCGTGACTTTTATAATTTATATAAAATACCTATTGCGCTGGAAACTTATCAAAAGATCATGAAGGATTTCGAACAGTCAACAGCAAGAAGGTTCACGTTGCAGAAATTAATAACATCGTTATTGAGGGAAGTGCAGAGGTACTACAATCAAGGGGATTATGTTCTGGATTCTGGGAAACACACATCAGCATATAGTATGAAAGTGGGTCAATTCAGGACTACGCCAGAAAAGATTAAAAAATTGCGCAGAGCGTCATCAGTTGATAAACTCTATGCAGAAGGGTACGGACAAAGCGGGGGTGATGAAACGGTGTACTATTACACAATGTCTCAAGCTTCGACAGAACTTAATATCCAAGATGCACTAAGATTAACGAAATGGGAAGTGGGCAAGGATAAGAGCATAATAAGAAAAATTTCTTTCAAGCAGGTGGAGAACCAAAGCATGAAGGCAAAGCAAGATGATAACATAGAAAAAGGATTTAGATCGGAGAATGGTCTGATTATGATACCGCAGTTTTACAATGTCGATATAACGAGTTTCGGGTTGATAGATTTTTACCCTGGATTATCCTTTTTTGTTAAGCCGAGCTTGATAGGTGTCGCAGATATTTCTGATTCACCAGTTTTTAAGGAGGTTGGACTAACTGGACTTTATAACGTTATTAACGTGGAACACAAGATTGATTCATCGGGGTTTTCGACTTCCTTTAAGTGTTATAATGAATCGACCGTAGACTGGACTGAGGCCATCGAGGCAATCAAACCCAAGGGCAAAGAAGAAAAGAAACGTCTTCTGGAGAGGCAAGCCACGGCCAAAAAAGAAAGAAATCTTGCGCGTATTATGAGAAAGGTAGAAAGAGGCAAACTCTTGACCGAAACCGAGATGGAGGCGGTGAACAATGACTGATTCAAAAAGAAAATTTCTAGAAAATTTAGGATATATGCGCGAGATTCAATTCGAACCCAGTCTTGAGTCTTTTGATAATAGGTCTCCGAAACATCAGATGTATGGACGTATCGATTCGAATGGTAAGTCTATCGCCCCATTGAACCACTCAGCAATAGAGCAAATCCCAGGCACTGAGATTAGTGCTCTGAATTTTGTTGTTGATGCGTTTGTTGAATTTTCTGCTAAATATGAGAGGTTGTCTCACCCCATAGAGGGAATACCAATCATTTTGGCACAGAGGGGGTATGTAAATCCGCTAGAATTGTATGATAGGCAATTAGAAAATTTATTTAGTGTGATTTATTCCGAGTATATTTTACCGCGAAAGGATAGCATAAAAAGTCTTGATCAGTTTGTGGAAGTTGTATTGCTTGCCATTAAAGACTATTCGCACCAGTCTCCAGTGACTTACTCCAGGTTTGTTAAATCTGGATTATGTCCAATTCATGGTACTGGATTGGTTATAGAATTAATGAAGGCATCACATTCAGTCGACGGAATAGAAACCAAGTTGAAAATTATCAACAGTCCTTCTTTTGATGCATATGCTAATCTTGCAGCGCAACATGGGTTCTCCCTAATGGCCCACGCGCCTTGGGCACTAGTCGCAAACATCAAAAGCAGACAAATGCTTGAATATGCCAGCCAATACGTTGGTGTCGAATCTGATATACAAAGTTCTTTTTACTATAACTGTCGCGGTTTCGACCTAGACAAGATCAAATATAGCATTGGGTCCTGGTACGATCTCTTGACCGCGGCTCACGGAGAGACGGCCACATATAAGATATGTAAGGATGGGTCCTTGTTAAGGGGTACAACTATCACAAGTAGAACGCCTGCCTCCGCAGCTGTCGCGGCATATGGGGATAAGAAGTGGTTTCAGCTGTATGTTAAAATCCTCGTATTAGAAGAAAAAATAAATATTCCTAAAACAAAGCTTGACAGACTTCTTGAAAACTGTTATAGTTTGCTCATAAAGGAAGGGTTTGAAAGATCTATGGATTATGTAGAGAGAAAAATCCTTGAAATAAAGACAGATATTTATAGATAATGTATTTTCAGATAATTGACAATAACAAGAAGTGCTTGAAAATGTACGTCTCTGGTGATTTGGCAGATTTCCAAAATCTACCAGAACTCAATAAGACGTGGAGGCACACAGATCACCTCTCAGATAGGGACGATGTGGACTATGCATATTTGTACACCTCAGATGGGGAGATAGAATCGGTCTGCCCGATTTTCATTCTTGATTCTTGGAAGTGTACCTCGGGAAGAATTTCCGCAATCATGAAATCTGTCGTTACATCGAAATGTAACCTGCAGGATCACTGTATATATGATTATATACCTTCCGATATTTTGCTTGACTTTCTAAAGGACAAAGGAAATATTATAAAGCATGCATTTGAGAATATTCGAAGGCCAGCGCACTACGATGTACTCAAAAAGGCACACATCCTAACAGAAGAGATGAATGCCAAGAGCAACCTTTACAATGGGGAACTGAAGAACACAAATTATAGTATCTTTGGAACGAGGACAGGCAGGTTGTCCAACAAGAAGTCTGGTATACCTATCCTGACCATGAAAAGGGAAGACAGATCCTCTCTGGAACCATCAAATGATCTCTTTGTCGAGTTTGATTTCAACGCTGCAGAGTTGCGTACACTCCTTGCGCTTTCGGGCAAGGAGCAACCGTTGAATGACATTCATGAATGGAATATGCAGCAGACACCTGACAAGATCACCAGAGAGGAAATGAAGAAGCGAACTTTCGCCTGGTTATATAACCCTGAAGCGCGAGATCCTCTGCTGGAGAGACTTTACAACAGGGATTGGGTCAAAGATAACTATCGTCACAAGGACGGCGTAAAGACCCCCTTTTTGCGATATATTGAAACTGATGAAAGAAGGGCACTAAACTATATCATACAGAGTACCAGCAGCGATGTCTGTATAGAGCAGGCATACAAGTTGAGAGAATTTTTTAAAGGATGTAGAACAAAAATTTGTTATTTACTTCACGATTCTGTTATACTAGACTTTGCCAAGGAAGATGTTGATAAATTTGTGGAAGCAAAGAGTATCTTTGGTAACACTAGGTTTGGGCAATATGTCGTAAACTCAAGTATTGGAAAAAACTTTGGGGAGATGAAAGAGATTTAATGTATTCTGTTATAGGTTTGGGCGGCGTTGGTTGTCGAGTCGCCAAGTGTTTCGATACGTATGAACAATACAATGTTATTTGTGTTGATGATGAGCAAACTGACTGGAAAGATAAGATTGTTGTTAAGAAACAACAAACTCCAGAGGCATATGAGGAAAACTTCAAGACCATACCCAAAAGAATTAAAGACAAGATCGAGGACGATGTAATTTTCGTGCTTAGTGGGTCTAGTTTGGTTTCTTCTATTGCCTTGAAGTTCCTTTATCAGATAAGAAGCAAGAACATCACTATTCTCTGTGTACGTCCAGAATCGGATTTGCTAGACGAGACAGGAACCAAGCAGGAGAGGATGATCTTCTCGATAATGCAGGAATATGCCAGGTCTGGACTTTTTAAAAATATTTATTTGACAAATAATTCAGAAATGGATACATTAATAGAAAATGCAAGCATCAAGGAATATTATCCTGCAATGAATAATTTGATTGCATCTGTTTTTCATATGGTTATGGTGTTTGATCATCAAGATCCAGAAGTTAGTAACTTTTCCATAATCAATGAATCTAGGAGAGTCTGCACTCTTGGAATATTAGATATGCAGTCTGGATCTGAAAGTTTATTCTTTCCGATTACCGATCCCATGGACACGAGATTGTACTATGGGATATCGAAGGAGAGTTTGGCGCAGGATCAAAACTTGCAGAGAGATATTATAAAATTGATCAAAGATAAGAATGAAGAGTTATGCAAGTATAGTTACGGAGTCTATGAGACACAGTATGAGTCGGATTTTTGTTACATAAAGACATATTCTTCAAAAGTTCAAGAATTTTAAAGAGGTTCGAAATTGAGAAATCCTGATCTAGTCATGTTTGTTGGGCCGATGTTCGGATCCAAAACGACAAGACTTATTGCGGCACTAGAGAGATATAAATATCAAGGGAAGACAATATCAGCGTTCAAACCAATGATAGATGATAGGTATTCCACTGGAGAGATCGTGACTCATAATGGCGGCCGCATCGAGGCAAAGTGTGTCACTTCTGGGGCAGATATCCTTGAGTATTTAGAGTCCGCCCCTGCTGAAGTTGTTGCTATAGATGAAGCATTCATGATAGAGGGCGCAGCTGATGTTGTAATAAATCTTTACAAGTCAGGCATGTCTGTGTTAGTATCGAGTCTGGACTTGTCATCCAAGGCAGAACCATTTGGCGAGGTATCGAAAATGATGCCCTGGGCAACAAGGATCGTAAAGTGTCCATCAGTTTGTGCACAATGCCAAGAGGATGCTTATTTTACGTTTAGAAAATTTGAGGACGACAGAGAGTTATTAATTGGCGGTTCAGAAATGTATGAACCAAGATGTTTCAAACATTACAAAAAACAGTTGACAAGCAAATAAACATTTAGTATAGTATAGAAAGTTGGTCGGGAGATTTGCCGACCTGCTATAGCCGAAAGTGTGCAAAAAAACAATACCATAAGGAGGTAATAAAAAATTGATTGAATTTAATCAAAAAGACAGCATCACGTATATTGCGGTGCCACCGTCACCAGAATTGAACAAGGCGCTAGCCAGAACGGGATATGATCCATG